>APMI01001760.1_pt1 | contig 112633 bp, 92 predicted proteins | sample 667938 | NCBI WGS metagenome assembly APMI01 (sample SAMN01084076, study PRJNA167559) | wastewater metagenome | biome: Wastewater | place: Denmark: Ejby Moelle, Odense | collected 2011-11-28 | reverse complement strand
GGGGGGGGGGGGCGGGCCTCCGTCATGGGGTGGCGGTCGGCGGAGGGGCAAAAAAGGCCGCGAGATGCGGCGGGGGCTTTCGGCTGCTCTGTGATGACTTCAGGCGTGCCAGTCAGCCTTCTGGAGGGAAAACGGGGCGTGCGGTTCCATGAGCTGCATTGAAAGGGCTATTTTTTCCGTGGTGGAGGGGGTGAGGGGGAGTCGGGAAGGCGGGTTTTTTCGGTGCTTTCCACCTGGGTGACACGGCCTTCATGCACAATGATCTGCACAGAGCCGAAGCGCATGGCCTCGACTTTCTGGTGCACGATTTTAATCCACGATTCTGTGTCGGATTCAGCAATGTTCTGGCTCATCGGGAGGTTTGGCGGCGGGTCAAAAGAGAAGGGGAGGAGTGTCCCGTGGCTTAAATTACTCGTTTCAAATATACACTATTCAAGTATAAATTAAAAGTTTTTGCAAACACAGCCGTTTTCAGCGTTTCTTTGCCCCTCCAATCCACTCAATGAGACTTCTACCGCTAACCACACTCCTGGCCACGCTGGCGCTCACCGCCCGGGCTGAACTGAAACTCCCCGCCATCATCGGAGACAACATGGTGCTCCAGCAAAAGCAGACCAATCCGCTCTGGGGCTGGGATGCCCCGGGCACGGAGGTGACCGTGAAATTCGGCGACCAGACCAAGAGCGCCAAGGCCGGAGCCGACGGCAGATGGACGGTGAAGCTGGACCCCGTGCCGGCCAATGCCAAGCCCGCCACGATCTCGATCAAGGGCAGCAGCAGCAAGGAGCTCAAAAATGTGCTCGTCGGCGAGGTCTGGATCTGCTCCGGCCAGTCCAACATGCAATGGAACGTTGGTTCCAGCTGGGACGCCGATCTGGAGATCGCCACGGCGAAGTACCCGAACATCCGCCTGATCACGGTGCCAAACGTGGGCACGCAGGAACGGCAGCAGGATTTCAAAGGCGAGTGGAAGGAGTGCTCCCCCGCCACAGTGGGCGGCTTCAGCGCCGTGGGTTACTTCTACGGCAAGGTGCTGCACCGCATGCTGGACGTGCCGGTGGGCCTGATCAACAACGCCTGGGGCGGCAGCGCCTGCGAGGCCTGGGTGAACCGCGCCGAGCTGGAAAAAGACCCCCGCTTCAAGCTGTTGATGGACAACACGAAGAAGACCGAGGCATTCCAGACCTCTCCTGAAGCCAAAGCCAAGTACGAGGCGGATCTTGCCGCCTGGAAGAAACAGGCTGAGGAGGCCAAAAAAGCCGGCAAGCCCTTCACCGTCCGCGCCCCCGGCGCTCCCGAGGCCTGGCTGCGCGGCAATCAGCGTCCGGCCAACATCTACAATGGCGCTCTGGTGCCCACCATCGGCTACGGCATCAAAGGCGCGATCTGGTATCAGGGAGAAACCAACGCCGGTCGTGCCTATGAGTACGCCAGCCTCTTCCCGTACATGATCCAGAACTGGCGCAATGAGTGGAAGCAGGGAGATTTTCCTTTCTACTGGGTGCAGCTGGCGGATTACATGGCCGAGAAAACCGACGCCACACAGGCTGCCACGAGCGCCTGGGCTGAGCTGCGCGAGAGCCAGACCAAGACGCAAAACGCCATCAAAAACGGCGGACAGGCTGTCATCATCGACCTCGGAGATGCCAATGACATCCACCCGAAGAACAAGCGCGATGTGGCCGAGCGTCTGGCCCGCTGGGCGCTGGTGAAGGACTACGGACTCAAGCTGCCGTATCGCAGCCCTGAGTTTAAGTCCGCCGAGTTCAAGGACGGCAAGGCACTCGTCAAGCTGGACACCTTCGGCAGCAGCCTGCGCACGGTGGACATCAATGAGGTGAAGGGCTTTGTGGTCTGCGGCGAGGACAAGAAGTGGGCCTGGGCCGAGGCGAAGATCACCGGCAAGGACACAGTGGAAGTCAGCGCCAAGGACGTGGCCAAGCCTGTGGCAGTCCGCTACGCGTGGGCAGACAACCCGGTGTGCAACCTCTACAGCATCGACGGCCTGCCGGTGACGCCTTTCCGCAGCGATGACTTTGAGATGATCACCAAGCCGGTGGTTGCCAAGCCAGCCGCCAAATAAAGGTCGTAACAGTTCAGTTCTCTGAATCCCCCGGCATCACCGCCGGGGGATTTTTTTGGCGTATTTCAATGCTGATTTCCGAAAAGCGGTTCACGAGACGCCCGGCGGAGACTTGAGGACAAGTCTCCCTACCTCAGGCTGGGTGGACCGGTTTTTCCAGAAGCCGTCTATTTGCGGACAGCGCCGGCGACAACAGTCAGGGGCCAGAAGATGGCGCTGACGAGACCGGAGACGATCCGTGCGGGAATGAGAAGGAGACGCGCCACCGGGCGCAGCACGGCTTTGACCGCCGCGTTCTTCTCATAAGCCAGGTGCATCAGGATGATGCCGATGATGCCGGCAAACTTCACGGCCTTGGCAATGTGGTAGTGGCCTTCCGCCTCGCTGATGAGTTTCAAGCCGCCGATTTCATAGACCAGCTTGATCTGCTGGTCCCAGAAAAGCTCCAGGCCCAGCAGCAGGCCCACAAAGCCCACAAGCAGGAAGGCGGTGTGCTCCAGCCAGGGCTGGCGCTCCAGAAGCTTGATGCAGTAGCCGGCTACCAGACGCAGCGTGATGATGCCGAGCGTCACACCGATGTAGACCAGCATCTTGCTGTCGCGAGCGAAGGCCACGGCGGCGACGACGTTGTCAAAGCTCAGGCTCAGGTCGAGGAAGGCGATCATCGCGATGGTCTTGGCGAAGCTGTGGGAGGAGCCCTTGGACTCGCCCGCTTCGTCCCCGCCTTCTGCACTCTGCTCTGCGAAGTGGGAGCACATCAGCCACACGAGGTAGAGGGAGCCCAGCAGCATGAGCCAGTGGTTGTCCATGATGAGACCGGCGGTGAACAGGGCAACGATGCGGAAGCCGTAGGCGCCGATGTAGCCGATGTTCATGGCCTTTTTGCGCTGCTCCTCATTGAGGTGGGAAGCCATGGCGGCGATGGCCAGTGCGTTGTCCACAGAGAGGAGACCCTCGATCACGACGAGGGCCAGCACCACGGGGATGCCATCTTTAACAGTGGTCCAGAGGTCAGCGGCGGCGAGAAATTCGAATATCATCAGCCCGCAAGATGGAGTCCCCGGCCGGTCTTTCCAAGTACCAATTGGAGACGGAGAAAAAACACCCTGTTTCGTAACCACGAAACAGGGTGCTCAAGGGGGCAGGACTGGCTGCTGATGGAGTTATGAGTAGGAGGACTCCACGCGCTTGGCCACGTCGCGGTAGCCGTAGTCGGCGTTGTAGATTTCCTTCAGGGCTTCCAGGCTTCCGGCGCGGTCTCCCATTTTCTCGGAAACGTTGGCCAGCTCATAGAGCACTTCCTTCTTGGTGGCGTCCATGACGAGCAGCTCCTTGGAGGCTTCCATGAAGGAGGTCCTGGCGAGGTCGTTCATGTTCTTGCGCTCGAAGCAGCGGCCCAGGAGAAGGATGGCCTTGATGCGCATCTTGGGGTTGGACTTGGCCTGCTGGAGCTCCGGCAGAGCCTCGGTGTACATGCCTGCTTCAAAGTAGGCCTGGCCGAGTTCGTAGCGCAGATTTTTGTCCGTCGGGTTGCGGTCCACACGGGCCTTGGCCTCGTTGATGACGGCCATGCCGCGCTGGCGGCGGATTTCAGCCACCTGGGCGCGCTTGTCGTCGATGTCCGGAGCGTCAGGGTTGGCTTCGATCTCACGCTCAAATTCGGCGATCTGCATGTCCTGCACCTTGTTGCGGAGGTCTTCCACCTTGCGCTGCAGCGCCACGTCACCGGTGTTCAGGGTGAGAGCGTAGTCATAGAAGGTGAGAGCTGTCTCCAGATGGCCGAGGCGCTCATAGAGATCCGACATGCGCTTGACGATGATGATGTTCCCCTGATCGGCATTGTACTGCTCGATGGTTTCTGCGAGGAACTGCTCCATCTGCTCCTGGGTCATGCCCTGACGGTTGAGCATTTCCAGCTTGGCGGCTTCAGCGGAGTCCTTCTTGGCGTCGTTGAAGTTGCCGCTGTTCCAGCCGCCGCGGTTCATGGAGCTCATGGCAGCGGCGTCTTTTTCGCCCTGCTTGGCTTCGATGTCACGCGGGTTCACCTTCAGGATGGCATTGTAGGTGTCGGCGGCTTTCTCCGGCTGATTGATGGCGAGGTAGTGCTTCGCCAGCTTGTGCATGTTCTTGGTGTTCTCGGGATGACCCATGCGGATGGTCTCCAAGGCAAAGGAGGCGAGGTCCGGATATTGGATCTTCATCGCGAGATCAAAGAGCTGCTCGTTGGCGGTGAGGCTGAAGGGGTCCTTGCGGAAGGTGTTCTCTTCGAGATCCGCGATCATTTCGACCGGCTCTTTCTTGGAGCTGGGCTTGAGGCCGCCGAAGCTGAAGCCGAATTTCTTGCCGTTGCCGAGGCTTTCGCCTTCGGCGGAGCGCAGCAGTTTGCGGCCATCGAGAAATCCGACATTGGCGGTCACGATGGGCAGCACCTGGTCCACGACGTACTCCCAGTTTTTCCGCTCAGCGGAGATGAGTGCTTTTTTCCAAAGGGTTTGGTACTTGGGGTCGAGTTCGGCTTCGGTAACGGTCATAATCTTGGAGGGGGAAACTTGATCTGGCTGGGTGCGAAAAACGGGACGGTTATTTTTTACCGCCACCAAACCATGCGGCGATGCCACGCAGCTCGGCTCCCGTTCCTTCGGTGAGGCCCTTCATGCTGAATCCGTGCTCAAAGAGCACCATCCAGACGAAGGTGGCCACAAAGAAAGCGAGGGTCCAGAGGACTTTGGAGAGAATGCGCATGCCGATTTTCTCTACTGTATGAAGAAAAGGGGGGAATCGTCCAGCACGGAGTTGCGCAGACGAAAAAAGGGCGCGGAATCACTCTTTTTCGAAGAGGAGGCGCAGGCTGTTCAGGCAGACGACCACGGTGCTGCCCTCGTGGGTCAGCACGCCCAGGGTGAGAGGCACGATGCCGAAGAGCGAGGCCACAGCCATGACGATGACGCTGCCGAGGGAGATGACGAGGTTCTGCCGGATGATGTGGCGCGCCCGGTGGCTGATGCGGCGAGCGGAGAGCAGTTTTTCGATCTTGTCCTGCATGAGCACCACGTCGCTCTGCTCCAGGGCGGCGTCGCTGCCGCGTGCGCCCATGGCCACGGAGACATAGGCTGCTGCCAGACTGGGGGCGTCGTTCACGCCGTCTCCCACCATGGCCACCTTGTGCCCGGCCTGGGTGAGTTCGCGGATGGCGGCCACCTTGTCCTCCGGGTGCAGCCCGGCCCGCACTTCGGAGATGCCCAGCTTTTCCCCCACTTCTGCAGCAGCGGCGCGGCGGTCCCCGGTGAGCATGATCGTGCGCACGCCGTCTGCGGCCAGCCGCTCCAGCACGCCTCGGCTGCCGGCGCGGATCTCGTCTTTGAGAAGTACCCGGCCCACGATCTGCTCATGCAGCACCCAGACTTCGCTGAAGCCCAAGGGTGCGTCCGGCACCCCGGCCAGCACCGCTCCCAGCGGGCTGTCTTTGACCAGCTCCCGGCGTCCGACGTAGCTCAGCCCCTGCGCCGTCCGGCCACGCAGGCCCTGGCCGGTGATGGACTGAAACTCGGCCAGCTTCTCCATTTCGATGCCCTGGGCCTTGGCGTATTGGGTGATGGCGCGTGCGATGGGGTGGTTGGAGTTGGCCTCCAGGCTCGCGGCGATTCGCAGCACATCCTGCTCGCGTCCGGCAGGGAAGCTCTCGATCCGGCTCACCTTCAGCTCGCCCTCGGTCAGGGTGCCAGTTTTGTCCATGGCGATGACGTCCACCTCCGCGAGCTTTTCGATGGCTGCGCCGCCGCGGAAGAGCACACCGCGCCGCGCGCCCCAGGCGATGGCCGCCAGGATGGCGGAGGGGATGGAGAGCACGAGCGCGCAGGGGCTCATGACCACCAGCAGCGTCATGGCACGGTAGAAGGAGGACTTGGACGCCGCCGTGTTTTCAAAAGGCGGGATGTCCAGGGCCAGCCACCAGACGAAGAACATGGCCGCCACCACCCCCAGTGTGAGGATGGTGTAGCTGGTGCCGAAGCGATCCGTGAAGCGCTGGCTGGGCGCACGCAGATGCTGCGCGGTCTGGATGAGGGTGATGATCTTGGCCAGGGCGCTCTGCGTAGCAGGGCGGTCCACGCGGACATGTACCAGTCCCCATTGGTTCAAAGTGCCGCCATAAATCGTGGCACCGGCCTCCTTGGGAATGGGCACCGCTTCGCCCGTCAGGGTGGACTCATCTGCCGCCGTGGACCCGGAGATGACCGTGCCGTCCACGGCAAAGAGTTCATCCGGCTTGACCACGATGACCTCGCCCACCTGCAGACCATGCACATCGCGGTCTGCCGTGGTGCCGTCCGGCTGGAGTACGTGGGCAAATTTGGGGGCTGACTTGGTCAGCGCATTGATCTCCCGATGCGTGCGGAACATGACGAAGTGCTCCAGCGCGCCGGAGGTGGAGAAGAGGAAGAGGAGCAGCGCGCCCTCCTCCCAGGCACCGATGGACACGGCACCCAGGGCCACGGCCAGCATGAGGAAATGCACATCGAGCCGCCGCTCCCGCAGGTTTTCCCAGGTGTCCTTGGCAGCATCCCAGCCGCCTGAAATCAGGGAGATGGCAAAGAGGCCTTTCGGCAGCCAGTGTGGTACGGAAAAGAAGCGCTCGGTGATGTAGCCAGCCGCCAGCGCCACGGCACAAATGCCCGCCTGTAGTGCCAGCGTACGCCACTCGTCTTCGCTCTCCTGCTCCATTTCGTCCGGCTCAGGCCAGGCAAAGTCGCGCCAGTGCCAGAGCTTGGGGGCGGTGGGGCAGGAGGGCTTGGCCAGCACAAAGGCGCCGTCTTTCTCCTGCACATCCAGCATGCCGTGGCTGGGTGTCACATGGCCGTTCTGCTTGAGCCAGCGTGCATCCACAGCGCGCAGGATTTCGGACAGCTTTGCCTGCAGCAGCTCGCCATCCACGCGGCCCAGTGTCGCCATCTCGACGCGCTTGGCGTCCGGATTGAGCCGGATGGATTCGACGGCGGGCTCTTCCAGCAGGAAATCCGCCAGAGCGGTCATCCAGGTGGATGCATCAGGCGGAGACTGGAGGGAGTTTGGCATGCGCGTGGGTGATGAGCATTACGAACAAGCAAGCCGCGTGACAACTTGATCTTCTTCACACATCTTGATGCTCATGATTCGCAGTCTCATTGCCGGGTCCTTGCGTGTGTTTTCCGGTTCCGTGGCCCGCTGGCAGGGCTGCGCACCGGAGCTGGTGCAGCGCGTGTACTTTGCCAATCACACCAGCAATCTCGACGGGCCGGTGCTGTGGGCCTCTCTGCCGCCTCCGATCCGTGCCGTGACGCGCATGATCGGCGCCCGTGACTACTGGTCTGTGGGCCGCGTGCGCCCCTTCCTGGCCTGCCATGTCTTCAATGCCGTGCTCATCGAGCGCAAGAAGCCCACGCCTGATGCCAACCCTCTCGTGGAAATGGTCAATGCGCTGGGGGAGCGCCACTCGCTCATCCTCTTTCCCGAAGGAGGACGACAGGCCGGGGACGAGCCGCAGCCCTTCAAGCCCGGCCTCTACCATCTGGCCAAAAAACGGCCGGATGTGCAGCTCGTTCCCGTGTGGATGGAGAACCTCAACCGCATTCTGCCCAAAGGCGAAATCCTGCCAGTGCCCGTGCTCGGCAGCGTGACCTTTGGCGAGCCGATCCGGCTTGAGGATGAGGAGTCGAAGCCGGACTTTCTCGTCCGCGCCCGTGAGGCGGTGCTGAAACTCCGGCAGGGCTGACTAGCGGGCGATGGGCGGCAGCTTTGCGGCCAGGCGTGCGCGCAGCTCTTTCACCACGGCGGCGTGCTGAGGATCGGTGGCGAGATTGGTGTACTCATGGGGATCGTTTTCGTGGTCGTAGAGTTCGATGCCGTTTTTGCCCTCGTCCCACTCGGTGCAGCGCCAGCGTGAGGTGCGGATGGTGCGGCCCCAGAACTCGGCATCGGTGCCGCGGCGTGCCTGAGTGAAAGCTTCCTCATGAATGGAGGTTGCGGGATCGCGCAGCACAGGACCGAGGCTGCTGCCCTGCAGATGTTTCGGCGCGGGCACAGCGCAGAGGTCACAGAGAGTGGGATACACATCCAGCAGCTCGATGAGGCTGCGGCTCTGCTGGCCGACGGTTTTCATGCCGGGGGTGTGCATGATGAAGGGCACGCGTGCGGATTCCTCAAAGAGGCTGCGTTTGTGCCAGAGGCCGTGCTCGCCGAGATGCCAGCCGTGGTCGCTGGTGAAAATAATGATCGTGTTGTCATCCAGGCCCATCTGCTTGATCGCCTCCAGCAGGCGTCCGGCCTGGGCGTCCACATAGCTCACACAGGCCAGATAGGCGCGGACGGCGGCGCGGCGTTGCTCGGGCGTGGTGCTGAGCGTGTAGCCGGGTACGGCACCATTGCGAGCAGGGGCGGGGATGTCCGCCTCATCATCGGCGGGAGCCTCAGGCAGCGTGATGTCTTCCAATGGATACAGATCAAAATACTTGGCCGGGGCCACCAGTGGCAGATGCGGGCGATGGAAGCCGACGGCGAGAAAGAAGGGCTTCGTTTTGTCGCGGCGCTCCAGCCATTCGATGGCGGTTTTGGCAAAATTTCCGTCCACCAGTTGGTCATCATCTCCCGGTATTTCCTGCCAGCCCAGGCCCTGCTTTTTGCCGGCCTTCACCTTCACAAGGCTCTCGCGTTTCGGCGGATAAGGAAGCTCGCTCTTGAAAGGCGTGCCAAAGTCCCAGGCCTGGGGATCGTCCATGCTTTCCAGTCCGCTGGGCACGCCCAGATGAAAAATCTTCCCGCACCTTGCCGTGACGTAGCCGTTGTTGCGGAAATGATGCGGCAGCGTCAGCACCTCCGGAATGTTGGTGTAAAGATTGTCCTCGTTGTTCGTCACCCGCGTCGTGTTCGGCCTCAGTCCGCTCATCATGGAGGAGCGGGAGGGATTGCAGTGCGGGAACTGGCAGTAGGCGCGGTGAAACACCACGCTGCGCTTTGCCAGTGCATCAAGGTTCGGCGTCTTCGCCTGCGGGTGGCCGTAGCAGCTCAGAGTCGCTGCCAGATCGTCAGCCATGAGGAGCAGGACATTGGGGCGCGTATCCGCGGACCTGGCGGAAATCAAAGTGCAGCCGAGCAGCAGGAGAATGACACGGAGGTGGTTCATGGTCTGCTGAAACAGCGGCGCTGGGACGCATCTATCCGCCAGTTTAGGCGGGCAGCAGAGGGGTCTGAGGCTTCTACTACAGCTCCTTGATCCGCACATTGCGATACCACACCCTGAGCGCTTCGTCTTGGAAGGCGATGTGGCCCACATTGGGACGGTCGGCCATTTTGATGTCGTCGAGGCTGGTGTTGATCACTTCCTCGCCATTGAAGACGACCTTCACGCTTCGGCCTTTGACGGTGATGGTGTAGCGGTTCCACTCACCGGCGGGTTTGACCATGTTTTTGGAGGGGCCGATGCCGTGCACGATCCCGCCGCAGTCATGATGCCCCGGCTTTTCCAGCCCGTAGGTGTCCAGGATCTGCACTTCAAAGCCGGTTTTCACGGGCTCCTTCATATCTCCCACGCGCATGAAGACACCGCTGTTGCCCTTGGCATTGATCTTGAACTCGAGGTCGAGAACGAAGTCGCCGTAGAGTTTCTCCGTGGCGATGTAGGCATCGTAGCGCTGCCAGCCGGTTTCACCCTCCCGGGGGTGGAGGGAGAGGCTGCCATCAGGCTCGACCAGCCAGTTGCCGGTGGTTTTCCAGCCGGTGAGGTCCTTGCCATTGAAGAGCGGGACGAAACCGGGGGCGTCGGCGGCGGGGTGGAGGTCTTCGGCGTGGAGGGAGGCAGCCAGGCCGAGGACAAGGAGGAGGGAGGCGAGTTTCATGGTCGGTGAGCTTCAAACGGGCCGAGGACGCCGGATAAATCCCCGTTTGACATTGGGGCATCTATTTGGAACATATCAACGTATCTTGATACGTTGATTCGTTCAATTTCACCCAAACCTGAACCCACGCCACCCACCCATGTCCGACTACAAAGTAAAAGACATCGCCCTCGCCGACTTCGGCCGTAAGGAACTCGACATCGCCGAGAGCGAAATGCCCGGCCTCATGGCCACCCGCGAGAAGTACGGCCCCAAGAAGCCCCTCGCTGGCGTCCGCATCACCGGCTCCCTGCACATGACCATCCAGACCGGCGTGCTCATCGAGACGCTGAAGGAACTGGGCGCTGACGTGCGCTGGGCCTCCTGCAACATCTTCTCCACCCAGGACCACGCTGCTTCCGCCATCGCCGCCTCCGGCACCCCTGTCTTTGCCTGGAAGGGCGAGACGCTGGAAGAATACTGGTGGTGCACCTGGAAGGCCATCATCTTCCCGGGAGACAACGGCCCGCAGCTCATCGTCGACGACGGTGGCGACGTCACCCTCCTCATCCACAAGGGCTATGAGATGGAAAACGGCGACAAGTGGGTGGACACCCCCTCCGACAACCACGAAGTGAAGGTCATCAAGGACCTCCTCAAGGACATCGCCAAGAACCAGCCCGGCATCTTCCACAAGATCGTGAAGGACCTGAAGGGCGTCTCCGAAGAGACCACCACCGGCGTGCATCGCCTCTATGAAATGGCCAAGGCTGGCAAGCTGCTGTTCCCCGCCATCAACGTGAACGACAGCGTCACCAAGTCCAAGTTCGACAACCTCTACGGCTGCCGCGAGTCCCTGCTGGACGGCATCAAGCGCGCCACGGACGTGATGATCGCTGGCAAGGTCGGCGTCGTTTGCGGTTACGGCGACGTGGGCAAGGGCTGCGCTGCTGCTCTCCGCGGCATGGGCGCCCAGGTGATCGTCACCGAAATCGACCCCGTCTGCGCGCTGCAGGCCGCCATGGAAGGCTACCGTGTGATGCCGATCGAGGACACGCTCGGCACCGGAGACATCTACGTGACCACCACGGGCAACAAGGACATCATCCGCCTGGAGCACATGGAAAAGATGAAGGACCAGGCCATCGTGTGCAACATCGGCCACTTCGACAACGAGATCCAGGTGGACAAGCTGAACGCCCGCACGGACGTGAAGAAGCTGAACATCAAGCCGCAGGTGGACAAGTACACCTTCCCGGCCGGCAACAGCATCTTCATGCTGGCTGAAGGCCGCCTCGTGAACCTCGGCTGCGCCACCGGCCATCCGAGCTTTGTGATGAGCAACAGCTTCACCAACCAGTGCCTCGCCCAGATCGAACTTTGGGAAACCAAGGACTCCCGCCCTGTCGGCGTGACCGTGCTGCCCAAGAAGCTGGACGAAGAAGTGGCCCGCCTCCACCTGGCGAAGATCGGCGTGAAGCTGACCAAGCTGACCCAGGAGCAGGCCGACTACATCGGCGTGCCGGTGGAAGGCCCCTACAAGACCGATCACTACCGCTACTAAACCGAGCGATTTCTTTTCAACCCCCAAAACCTACGAGGGCGGCCAGCGATGGCCGCTCTTTTTTTTGCGCCATGAAACCGCTTCAGGGACGGTGAAAGGATGGGTGCCAAAGGCTGCTGACACGGTCCGTGAAGATAAATATTAAAGGATGGTAACGGGAGCCGTGACAAGCTTCCAATGGTTTATAAATATTGATTTAGATGTGGGGTGGGTCTTGCAATTCACCTAAGATCAAACTGTTTTCACTTCGGGATTGAATGTTTGATTGGCGTGCTGAGATTAGATATAACACCCATGAATTAATAATCATCGCGCCCAACCATGTGGATGTGTCTTCAATCAACCTATTCAGCTCCTGATGCCAGCTGCCGAGTGCCGCAGGAGGAGGGGGCTGTTTTTAGAGATAGGGGCGGGCAAGCTCAGTCATGAAACCTGCCGAATGCATGACTCAGGGGGGGGGAGTGGTGACGGCCAAGCCAGGCGGCGAGTCCTTCAACCGCTGCCGCGATGAGGATGCCACGGCCATGCTGGCGGCGATCGTGGACTCGTCCGAGGATGCGATCGTCAGCAAGAATCTGGAAAGCATCGTGACGAGCTGGAACGCCGGGGCTGAGAGACTTTTTGGTTACACGGCGGGTGAAATGATCGGACGCTGCATCACGCAGATCATTCCGGATGAGCGCATGCACGAGGAGGAGGAAATCCTGGCGAAGATCCGGAGTGGTGCACGCATTGAGCCGTTTGAGACACTGCGCCTGACCAAGGGCGGGAGGCTGGTGGATGTGTCGGTTTCGGTGTCGCCGATCCGCAACCGGCAGGGGCAGATCATTGGGGCTTCCAAAGTGGCGCGGGACATCACCCAAAGCCGGGAGGCGGAGGCGGAACTGCGCCAGAGCGAGGCACGGTTTGTGAAAGCCTTCCGCACCAATCCTGCGGCGATGTGCATCACGACGATCCGCGAGGGGCGCTTCATCGAGGTCAATGAGCGCTACTGCCAGATGTTTGGATTTCCCCGGGAGGATCTCATCGGTCAGAGTGCGGTGGAGCTGAGGCTTTGGGATTCGGTGGAAGAGCGAACGAGGGTGATGGAGAGGCTGCAGTCCTGCGGGATCGTGCAGAATCATGAGGGGATGTTCCGCAACAGAAAGCGGGACAGGCTGGATGCGCTGATCTCCATGGAGATGGTGGATTTTCCGGGAGAGCGCGAGCCGGTGGTGATCACGATGTTTGCCGACATCACGGAGCGCAAACGTGCGGAGGAGGAGATCCGCCGCCTGAACACAGAGCTGGAGCAGCGGGTGATCGAGCGCACCACACAGCTGGAGGTGGTGAATGCCGAGCTGCGCAGCAGCCGCGCGGAGCTGAAGAGCCTCTTTGAATCCCTGCCGGGCCTTTATCTCGTGCTCACGCCGGAATTCAAGATCGTGGCTGTGAGCGACGCCTACCTGAAGGCCACCATGACCACGCGAGAGGGGATCCTGGGGCGTGGCCTCTTTGAGGTCTTTCCGGATAATCCTGATGAACCTGAGGCCACGGGCGAGGCCAATTTGCGGGCGTCTTTGGGGCGTGTGCTGCAGCATGCCGCGCCGGACACGATGGCCATTCAGAAATACGATGTGCGCCGTCCGGACGGTGTTTTTGAAGAGCGCTACTGGAGCCCGATCAACTCGCCCGTCGTGGGTTCGGACCGCAGGATTCAGTACATCATCCATCGAGTGGAGGACGTGACGGAGTTTGTGCATCGCAAGGCCGCTGCTGCGGACAGGGATGCCGACATCAACGTGCGTCTGCAGCAGATGGAGGCGGAGATCTTTCTGAGCTCGCAGAAGGTGCAGGCGGTCAATCTGCAGCTGCAGGCGGCCAACAAGGAGCTGGAGTCTTTTTCATATTCGGTCTCGCATGACCTGCGTGCGCCGCTGCGGGCCATGGACGGGTTTTCCCGCGCGGTGCTGGAGGACTTTGGCGCGCTGCTGCCGCCTGACGGGCAGCGCTATCTGCAGATCATCCGCACGAGTGCGCAGAGGATGGGCAGCCTGATTGATGATCTGCTGAGCTTTTCCCGGCTGAGCCGTGCGGCCATGAGCCGGCGGACGATCGACACAAGTGCGCTGGTGCAGGGAGTGCTGGATGAAATGAGCGGCGCCAGAGAGGGGCGGCAGATCGAGCTGCGGCTCGATGAGCTGCCCCCCTGCGAGGGAGACCCTGCGCTGCTCAAGCAGGTCTGGGTGAACCTGCTCTCCAACGCCTTCAAGTACACCCAGAAACGTGAGAGCACGGAGATCGAGATCGGCTGCAAAAAAGAGGAGGGCAGGAACATCTATTTTGTGCGCGACAACGGCACCGGTTTTGACATGCGCTACGCGCACAAGCTCTTCGGTGTGTTTCAGCGGCTGCACCGTACGGAGGACTATGACGGCACGGGTGTGGGGCTGGCGATCGTGCAGCGTGTCATCCACCGCCATGGCGGGCAGGTCTGGGCCGAAGCTGCGCCTGACCGGGGAGCGACTTTTTATTTCACACTTGAAGGAGAGAACCAATCATGAACGCCAACCAAATCGTCGAAATTCTGCTGGTCGAAGACAGCCCGGAGGACCTGGAGCTGACCCAGCGCGCACTGCGCAATGCGAACCTGGGCAACCACATTCAAGTGGCGCGCGACGGGGCCGAGGCGCTGGACTTCATCTTCTGCGAAGGTGAATACAAGGAAAGAAAAATCGAGGACACCCCAAAGCTGATCCTGCTGGACCTGAAGCTGCCGAAGGTGGACGGCCTGGAGGTGCTGGAGCGCATCAAGGGAGACCTGCGCACGAAGCACATCCCCATCGTGATTCTCACGTCGTCGAAAGAGCAGGTGGATGTGATCAAGAGCTACCAGCTCGGGGTGAACAGCTACATCGTCAAACCGGTGAATTTTGAGAGCTTTACCAGCGCCGTGCAGGATCTGGGCATGTACTGGCTGCTGATCAATCAACCACCCAAGCTGGACAAGTAGCATGAGCGAGCCGCTGAACGTTCTACTGCTGGAGGACGAACCCAATGACGCCGAACTGGTGCTGCGCGCGCTGAGACAGGCGGGCTTTGCGCCCGAGTGGCGCCGTGAGGAGACGGAGCAGGGATTTCGCGAGAAGCTGAGGGCCGATCTCGACATCATCCTCTCGGATTACGACATGCCTTCTTTCAATGCACCGCAGGCGCTGGAAATTTTGAAGCAGAGCGGGATGGACATCCCCTTCATCATCATTTCCGGCACGATCGGCGAGGATGTGGCGGTGGAGATGATGCGGCTGGGGGCCACTGATTACCTGCTCAAGGACCGGCTGGCGAGGCTGGGCATCTCCGTGAGGCAGGCGCTGGAGCAGGGGCGCTGGAGAAAGGAGCGGAACAAGACGGCGGAAGCCCTGCTGGAGTCGAAACGCTTTCTGCAGTCCACCCTCAATGCCCTCACCTCACACATCGCGATTCTGGACGAAAAGGGCACCATCATCGAGGTCAACGCCGCCTGGGACCGGTTCGCGTGCGAGAATGATTTCAAGGGAACCCTCCGGGGTGTTGGAGACAATTATCTGGAGCTGTGTGATGCCTCCAAGGGCAGGTTTTCAGAGGAGGCTGCACCGGTGGCGGCGGGCATCCGCGCCGTGATGGCCGGAGAGCGGCGGGAGTTTCAGCTGGAGTACCCCTGCCATAGCGCGAGCGAGAAGCGCTGGTTTGTGGTGCGCGTGACGCAGTTCGGCGGCGAGGGCCCGGTGCGGGTGGTGGTGGCGCATGAAAACATCACCGTGCGCAAGCTGGCTGAAGATGCGCTGCGGGAGAGCGAGGAGCGTTTCCGGCAGATCGCCGAAAACATCCAGGAGGTGTTCTGGATCCGTGACATCGAGAAGCAGCAGGTGCTCTACATCAGTCCGGCATATGAACGAATCTGGGGGCGGTCTTCCGAGAGTCTGCTGAGCACACCGCAGAACTGGCTGGAGGCCATTCATGAGGAGGACCGCGGGCGTGTGCAGCAGGCGGCCAGTACGCGTCAGCTGGACGGCAGCTACGATGAGGAGTACCGCATTCTCCGGCCGGATGGCTCCGTGCGGTGGGTCCGGGACCGCGCCTTCCCGGTGTGCAATGCAGCCGGGCAGGTTTACCGCGTGGTGGGTGTGGCGCAGGACATCACCGAGCGCAAAAGCGCACGGGACCGGCTGCATGAGCAGGCCTCCCTGCTGGACAAGGCGCGGGACGCCATCCTGGTGCGGCATCTTGAACATGGCATCACCTACTGGAACAAGAGCGCCGAGCTGCTCTACGGCTGGACTGCCGATGAGGTGCGCGGGCTCCAGGCCTCTGATTTTCTCTATCGAGACCTTGCCGCCTACCAGCAGGCGGTGGAAGCGGTGCTGAGCCAGGGGGAGTGGACCGGGGAAATCCAGCAGGTCACCAAGTCTGGCGATTCACTCCTGATCGAAGCGCGCTGGACGCTGGTGCGTGACGAGGCCGGACGCCCGCAGGCGGTGCTGGCCATCAACAGCGACATCACCGAGAAAAAGAAGATGGAGCAGCAGTTTCTACGTGCGCAGCGCATGGAGAGCATCGGCACGCTGGCCGGCGGGATAGCCCATGACCTGAACAACGTGCTGGCGCCCATTCTGATGTCGATCGACCTGCTGCGGCTGACCAGCCGTGACGAGCGTGCGCAGGCGGTGCTCTCCACCATTGAGACCAGCGCCAGGCGCGGGGCAGACATGGTGCAGCAGATTCTCTCATTCGCGCGCGGCGTGGAGGGAAGGCGCATGCTCATCAACATCTCCACCATCATCGAGGACGTGCGGCATCTGGTTCAGGACACCTTTCCGAAAGACATCCGCTTCCAGGCGGAGCTTGGCGAGGATCTGCCGCTGTTCTCAGGGGATCATACGCAGGTGCATCAGGTGCTGCTGAACCTCTGCGTGAACGCCCGTGATGCCATGCCCAAGGGAGGAACACTGCGCGTGGCCGCCTCCAGCCTGGTGGTGGACTCCAATTACGCCAGCATGACCCAGGACTCCAAGCCAGGGCGCTACCTGATGGTCAAGGTCACGGACACCGGCGTCGGCATCCCCCAGAATCTGCTGGAGCGGATCTTCGACCCGTTTTTCACCACCAAGGATCTCGGAAAAGGGACCGGCCTCGGGCTCTCCACCGTGCTGGCCATCATCAAAAGCCACGGCGGATTCCTCAATGTTTACAGCGAGCCCGGCAACGGCACCACCTTCAGCGCGTGCTTTCCCGCCACGGATGACCTCAAGAACGGAATGGCCGAGATGCATGACGACAAGCACCCGCGCGGCAGCGGAGAGCTCATCCTCATCGTGGATGATGAAGCCGCCGTGCGCACCATCACCCAGCAGACGCTGGAGAGCTTTGGCTACCGTGTGGTCACGGCGGCGGATGGCACGGAAGCCGTGGCGCTCTATTCCCTGCACCGTGCGGAGGTGGCTGCGGTGGTGACGGACATGATGATGCCGGTCATGGGCGGACAGGTGACCATCCAGGTGCTGAAAAGGCTGGACCCGGATGTCAAAATCATCGCCGCCAGCGGGCTCTCCAGCGAAAGCAGCTCCACACGGGCTGAATCTCTAGGGGTGAGCCACTTTCTGCCCAAGCCCTTCTCGGCCCAGACCATTCTGACCGCACTGCAGGAGGTGATCCGGGGGCGCTCTTCATCCTGAAGGCAGGAGCGCAAGGGCGTTTCTGAAGAGGTCACGCCACGGTTTTGCCCTTCAGCGGCGCACGCGAATCCTTGGCCTTCGGGTTCATGGCAGTGATGCTGTTGAGGAAGCTGATGGTCACGCTATCACCTTCAAAGACGCAGGTCACGGTGTCGCTGTGCGGAGTCTCGTAGTAGCGCCACTTCATGACGAGGGTGTGGTCGTCCGTCCAGGCGGCGCTGGCGGCGATCCTGGCTGGCACTGGAGATTTCGGTTTGCCACCGGAGATCAGGCGCGGCGGTGTGCCGGGGAAGGTGGCCGCTCCACGGTGCCAGGACTCCAGGCCGCAGGTGATGCTCTGGTCGTCAGCGGTGAAGACGCAGGTGTCGTCTTTGAAACCGAAGGAGGCCGACTTCAGTCCGAGGTCGTTGGCTTCGAGCGTGAATTTTTTGTCGATGGCGGCGGGCGAGGTCTTGCGGCCCTGCGGGGGCGCGAGCTTCAGTGACTTGAGGCGGCTGAGGTCGGCGGACTTGGCGGCTTTGTCATCGATGGCGGGCACGAGATGCTTCCACACCAGGTCCAGCTGGCCCTGCATGTTTTTGTTCTCGCTCGTCATGACGATGACGGCGTCCTGCTCCGGCAGCACGATGGTGAACTGGCCGAAGGCGCCGTCGCCACGAAAGGCGGTGCCCTGGCAGCGCCAGAACTGGTAGCCGTAGCCCTGGAGCCAGTCGTTCTTCGCCTTGGGGCGGTCCGGCTTGTCACCGCCGGGCTGCTGAATGTGGAACTGGGTGGCCTCCGCGATCCATGCAGCCGGCAGGAGCTGCCTGCCGTTCCACTGGCCTTTCTGCAGCAGGAACTGGCCAAACTTCGCCAGCCCCTCGGTCTGGATGCTCAGGCCCCAGCCGCCGGTGTTGATGCCGCGCGGGCAGGTCTCCCAGCGCATGCCGGTGATGCCCAGCGGCTCAAACAAACGCGGCGTGAGGTAGGCCAGCACCGTCTGCCCCGTGACCTTCTGCACAATGGCGGAGCACATGTAGGTGGCGGCGCTGTTGTACATGAACTGAGTGCCCGGCTTGTGCGCGATGTTCTGCGCCAGAAAGGTGCGCACCCAGTTCTCCTCCTTCACGCAGGCCTGCGTCGGCTCCTTTTCATTGCCGGTGGACATCGTCAGCAGATCCTGGATGCGCATGGCGGCCAGGTTTTCGCTGATCATGGCTGGCAGGTCATCGGGGAAGAAAGAGACCACCTTGTCCTCCACCTTGAGCTTCCCTTCAGCCACGGCAAAGCCCACCGCCGTGGAGGTGAAGCTCTTGCTCATGGAGTACATGGTGTGCACGTAATCCGGGCCGTAGGGCTTCCACCAGCCTTCGGCGATCACATGGCCGTGCCGCACCATCATGAAGCTGTGCAGCTCAAAATTCTCCCTCGCGACGGCGTCCAGAAAATCCAGGATGCCGCCGCCGGCCACACCCTGGGCCTCCGGCATGCTGCGCGCCAGACATGACGTCGTGGCAGCGGCGTAGGTTGAAGGAAGCCAGAAGCTGAGAGAGGCAAGGCTGGCGTGCTGAAGAAACGAACGGCGCGTGTGGATCATGGAGCGAAAGCAACAGGGCGTGTGATGGCGGAGGGCTTGGCGGCGGCGGTCTTGACGCCGCTGAGCGGGTACTGAGTTACGGCCTGCCAGGCGAGCTGTTGCAGCAGGGCGTTCAGTTCCTGCGCCTGCGGGGCATCTTTCAAAGCCGCCGGCACCGGCAGCCCCACGGGGCTGCGCTGATGGATGGCTGCAAAGTGGCAGTACGTGACCAGCACGGACAGAGCTGCCAGCGGATGACCGAGATCATCTTTAAAAAGATCCGCCTGTCGGGTGATGCCGGGCGCCTTGCCTGCAATGACGTGCTCCCGCAGGGCGAAGACCGCATCTCCCACCGGCACGATGTGCACGGCCTCCTTGCCCACGGCGGCATTCAGCGCCGCCACCTGGGCTTCGAGCTTGGTGTTCCACTGCTCGCGCTGCATGTCGCGCAGATGGCGCAGGCTTTCCACGGTGGCGTCGTTGCGCATGGCGTTGTGGAATTCACCGGTCATGTTGCCGTCGCGCGCGGGCCATGAGGCCTGCACCAGCACGCGCAGCTTGGGGTTCTTCTCCAGTCCGAGCTTGGTGAAGTTGTCGATCCCTTCATCCGGCAGCAGCATGTGCGGCGAGAGCGTGAGCACGTCCACACCGCCCTCTCGCAGCACCTTCTTCGCCAGATTCTTTTCATCAGGGGCGTCCCAGTGCTGCTGCGTGCGCGAGCCGCCGATCATCTGCCGCCCGGCATCCTGATAGGCAATGCCCGCCGCCTCGGTCATCTTGGGCAGCATGGTGGCGGTGAAGATCATGAAGCTGTGGGCGCAGACAAACACCCGTGGTCCGGCAGGAAGGCCCGAGGAGGAGGGCGTGGTGAACTCACCGGGCGTGCTGGTGTTTGGGCCGCCGGATTTGGTTTTGGAAGCCAGCAGCGCCTTCAGCTCCGGATGTGCCTCCAGATATTTCATCGCCTCGTCGAGCGAGAGCACGCCGTTCTTGTCTGCATCCGAGTCCGGATAGAGCTTCAGCGCCATGGCCAGCCGCGCTTCCATGCCGCCCTTTTTCCCGGTGTTCACGGCGGTTTGCGCGATCAGCAAGGTGGCGCCCAGGAGGCTGGCGACGATGAACAGAGTGCGGAAAGCGGGTTTCATGGCAGGGAAAGGTGAAGACGTGGCGGCGGCTCTTTTATATCAGCGCTTGTTTGAAGACAATATCCGCAGGGTTCGACCAATGTTGCGCAGCAAAGCAATCAATTTTGATTCTGGAAAAGCCTTTGCTTCACAGGCCGTCCTGCCATTCTTGAGCCTTTCATCCCGCATGCATCCGGACATCTCCCCCATCGCCGCCGCACTCGGCATCGCGCCTGAGCATCTCATCCTCCACGGCCGCCACATGGCCAAGGTCAGCCTGCAGGCGCTGAAAGACAAGCCGCAGCGGGGCAGGCTCATCCTCGTGTCCGCCATTACGCCCACTCCGGCGGGAGAGGGGAAGACGACGGTCTCCATCGGTCTGGCGCAGGGGCTGAAAAAGGTGGGGCAGAGCGTGGCGCTGGCGCTGCGCCAGCCCTCCATGGGGCCGGTGTTTGGCCGCAAGGGCGGCGCCACCGGCGGCGGCAAAAGCAGCGTGCTGCCCGCGCATTCGATCAATCTGCACTTCACCGGAGACTTCCATGCCATCACCTGCGCGCACAACCTGCTCTCCGCTGTGATCGACAACCAGCTCTTCCTCGGCGAGGCGCGGGTAAAGGCGGAGCAGGTGCTCTGGAAGCGCGTCATGGACATGAACGACCGCGCCCTGCGCAGCGTGCGCACCTCCGTGGGCAAGCCCACCGAGCGCGCCACGGGCTTTGACATCACCGCCGCCTCCGAGATCATGGCCATCATGTGCCTGGCGGAGTCTCTGCCCGATCTGCGTCATCGTCTTGAGCGCATCGTCGTCGGCTTCACGGCCGATGGGGATCCGGTCTATGCCAAAGAATTCCGCGTCACCGGGGCCATGCTGGCGCTGCTGCGCGAGGCCCTGCCGCCCAATCTGGTCCAGAGCCTGGAAGGCGTGCCCGCATTCCTTCACGGTGGCCCGTTTGCCAACATCGCCCACGGCTGCAATTCCGTGCTGGCCACGCGCATGGCGCTGGCGCATGCGGACTTTGCCGTGACGGAGGCCGGATTCGCCTTTGATCTTGGCGGGGAAAAATTCATGCACATCAAGTGCCGTCAGAGCGGCCTGGCCCCCTCCGCCATCGTCATCGTGGCCACGGTGCGCGCTCTGAAAATGCACGGCGGTGCAGCGCTGGACCAGCTCACACAGACAAACACCGCCGCCCTGAGCCGGGGGCTGGACAATCTGGCCGCGCACCTCGACAGCGCCGCGAAGTTTCAGCGCCCGGTCATCGTGGCGGTCAATCAGTTCACCAACGACCATCCCGACGAGCTGGCGCTGGTGCATGAGTTTTGCCGCGCACGCGGAGTGCCCAGCGCCACGGCCAATGTCTTTGGCGAGGGCGGGGCAGGGGCCGTGGAGCTGGCGGAAAAAGTGCTCGCAGCACTGCCTGCGCAGGACGCGCCGCTGCCGCTGCTCTACCAGACGGAGGAGAGCGTGGAGGCCAAGCTCAACGCCATCGCCACCCAGATCTACGGCGCGGACGGCGTGGTGCTCACAGACGAGGCCCGGGCGCGGCTGGCGCTGTTTGCCCGCAGCGGCTTTGACAAGCTGCCGCTCTGCATGGCCAAGACGCAGGACTCCCTCTCGGACGATGCCAAGAAACGCGGCCGCCCGCGCGGCTTCACCATCACCGTGCGTGACTTTGAGATCGCCAATGGCGCGGGCTTCCTCGTGGCCCTCACCGGCACCATGATGCGCATGCCCGCCCTGCCCAAGGTGCCCGCCGCCGAGCGCATCCAGGTGACGGACGACGGATTCATGAGCGGCATTTAGGGATGTCTTGCCGCCGTGGGGCGCACGTTCTAGTCTGGGACTGCGCATGATTCTGGCCCGCTCCTTCATCTTTGGTTTTCCGCTGCTCCTCGCGGCGGTGGCTGGCTGGGCGGTGCGGGAGGCCCGGCGCAGCCGCATGGACCGCGCCGACGGTGTGGTGGTCATGCTGGCTCAGGGCGCACCTGTGCTGAATCCCTACCTCCCTGCCACGGAGGTGGAGCGCCAGATCACCGATCTGGTGCACGAGCCGCTCATCCGCCTGGGGGCGGACGGCACATTGCAGCCCGGGCTGGCGGAGTTCTGGCGCTGGACGCAGGATGTGACCTGCTGGTTTGCCAATGAGGCGGCGGCCAAACGCGCCCAGGAGCTGCTGCAGGCCCAGATTGGCGAAAAAAACCGCTGGGCCGAGTGGAATCTCGGCTCCGTGCGGATGTTTGAAAACCGCCTCCTCCTCGGCTTTACCGAGCCCAATGCCACCGGAGTGCGGCAGGCCTTTGAGCTGATCGCGGGACCCGATTTGAGGCCGGTGGTGTTCTGGCGTGTCGAGCGTCGCAGCGCATTGCGCCAGGCATGGAAGCGCTTCATGGCGGAGTCCGCACAAGCAAAGCTGGTCCAGCGCTCCTGGTTTGATGGAGAGAATGCCTGCGAATTTGTCGTGGCGGGAGATTCGCCCCGGCTGATCGAGGACATGCACCGCTTCTTGGATGGCGGTCCGGACGAGCCGGCAGACATCAATCCCCTCGGAGAGGTGGGTGCCCTGAGCGAGCCCGTGCTGGATCTGGACATCCGCCCCGGGCGCCGCTGGCATGATGGCACACCAGCGACCGCTGAGGATGCCCGGGCCACGCTGGAATACCTGCGCGCCAGCGAGTGGCCGCTGCCCAATCGCGAGGCGCTGAGCAGCATCCAGAGCGCCGAGGTGCAGAATGACGGCGCACGCCTGCATGTGTCCTTCCGCCGCCGCCAGGGGGCGGCGCTGTGCGTGTTTGTAAATCTGCCCATGCTGCCTGCGGCCTGGCTGCGGGCACATCCCGCAGTGCAGGAGGTGGACTTCGTCCAGCATGCGCCGCCCGGGGCGGGCACGCACCGCATCGCTGCGCGGGATGCGCGCTCGCTCATGCTGGCGCCGGTGGAGCAGGAGAAATCCATGCCGCGTTTTCTCTTTCACTTCTCCGCCTCTCCGCTCATGACCCAGATCGGGGTGGACACTCGCGCGGTGGATCTGGTGTGGCCTGCGGCGAATCCGGCGAATCTGGAGCAGCTGCGCTTCACCCCGCCGAGGCAGCGGCTGGTGGTGCTCTGGAACACGCGGAACGATGTGCTGAAGCATCCGCACTGCCGCGAGGCGCTGGCGCTGGCCACGGACCGCGAGGAGCTCATGCGTGCACTGCCAGGGCGTCTGGGGCATGTGAGCGCCAGCCTCTTTGCCCCGGGCCTGTGGTTCAGCACGCGGGCGCAGGGCCAGCCCTTTGCGCTGGACAAGGCGCGGCATCTTTTGTCAGAGGAAGGCTGGCCGCAGGATGTCTCGGGCATCGCGCGCGGTCCGGAGCATGCGTTCCGCTTCACCCTTCTGGTGCCGGGAGGCGATGCGCTCCACACGCGCACGGCGGAGCTGCTGGTGGCGCAGTGGCGCAAGGCGGGGGCGGAGGTGAAGATAGAGCACGTCACGGATGAGCGCGCGCTGGCGCAGCGGCTGCACGAGCACCGCTTTGACGCCGTGCTGCTGGATCAGCGCTTTGAGGTCTCCTGGGATCAGCTGCCCTGGTGGCATTCGGCACAGGCCAAAGCGGGCGGCAGCAATTTCTGCGGCATCACGGACCCGAAGGTGGACCTCATCCTGGAGGCGCTGGCCGCAGAATATGACCCCGCGCAGGTGGCCCGCCGCGTGCAGGAGCTGGAGGCCCGGCTGCTGCCCATGCACCCCATGCTGCCGCTCTTCACCACGCATGATGAAGCCGCCGCCATGCCCACGCTGCACGAGCCGCCCGCGAATGCTGTGCCCGTGGCCTCCTGGACGCTGCAGACGCTCACGGGTCCGCCGCAGGCGCGCACGCCTTCGCCTTCCATTCTCAAACTCCAGCTGAGGCTGCCCGAATGATGAGCCTGCAGCCTTTTTCACTGTCCCCCCGCCGGCTGCCGCTGCGCCTCGTGCTCGGCGGATTCATCGCGGGTGCGCTCGTGCTGCTGGCGGTGCGGCGTGGTGCATCTCCTGCGATCGGTGCGAAGGACTTTGCGTTGCGATTTGCTTCCAGCCTCATCGTGCTCGTTACCGGCCTGCTGCTGGCGCTTTGCCTCGGGGTGATCGCGGGCATGTACGCCCGCAAGGCAGGGCCGCGCATGGAGCGGCTCGCGGGCCTGCTGGCGCGTGCGCTCGCCTGCGTGCCGGTGGTGGTGGTGGCGTGGGGATTCATCGCCGGATGGATCGGGCATCTGGGCTGGCCGGTGGAGTCGCTGATGCCTGCCTCATTTCCAGATGCGGAGGTCGTCTGGCAGACGCTGCTGGCGCGTCATGCATGGGAGCTGCTGGCTCCGGCACTGGTGCTGGCGCTGTCTTTGTGCGGTGAGATGACCCATGGCGTCATCGAGGACAGCGGCTCCGTCACGGATCTCGGTTTCTCATTGCGGGCGCGTGGTGTGCCGGCGGGTTCGCGCTTGTGGCGGCATCATCTCAGCCAGCTCGTGCCGTTGCTCCGCGTACGGCTGCAGTCGCTGTGCCTCATCGCGCCGGTGTATCTCATCATCATCGAGGACGTGCTGCACTTTGAGGGCTGGGGCGGGTGGATGGCGCAGAGCCTTCGTGCGGGAGATGCCGTGGGCATCGCATATGGCTTTGCCAGCGCGGGTGTGCTGATGGGCCTGCTCTGCACGGGCACGCAGCTGCTGCGCGGCAGGCTCAGGGCCGCCAGCGGCCGGGTGGCCATGCTGGCCTGGCAGCCGTGGCTGCTTTGGGCGCTGGGAGTCATGGCGCTCCTGCCTGCGTCCATGCTCATGTGGCTCACGCTCTGGCTGGCTGTGCTGCTGGCCGGTGCCGCTGCTTGGTATCAGGCCTGGATTCACATCGAGAAGGAGCTGCCGCTCGATGCCGCGCGCGTACTCGGCGCGCCGGAGATGATGATCTGGCGTCATCACATCGCCGTGGTGCAGGGCCGAACGCTCCTGGCTTGGATCTGCACCGTCTTCGCCCAGACGCTGCTGGGCCTGGCCGCTGCCTGCGCGCTGCTGCCTCGGTTGATGGGAGAGTTGAATGAATTGATCGTCCGGGTTCTCCGCCCGCTGGCGGTTGTCTCCGTGCAGGATGCCGCGCACACGCTGGCGGACCCCACACGGCTGCTGCAGTCTGGCGCCGGCATCGCGCTTGCCGCCTTGTGTTTGATCCAGCTTGGACGCATCGTACAACCCCGACTCCACTGAACTCCATGTCCGCCGAAGCTCCCGCCTCCCAAGAAGCCCCGCTGCTGCGCATCCGCGATCTGCAGATCGAATTCGGCCGCCATGGAGCCGAGCCGGTGAAAGCCGTCAAAGGCATCGACCTCGAGCTCAAGCGCGGGGAGTCCATCGCCCTCGTCGGTGAAAGCGGCAGCGGCAAAAGCGCCACCGCGCTCTCCTTTGCCCGCCTCCTGCCGGAGCCCCCCGCCGTCATCTCTGCACGGCAGATGTCTTTCAACGGCCACGAAATTCTTGAAATGGGAGAGCGCGATCTGCGCAAAATTCGCGGCAAGGAGATCGCCTACATCTTTCAGGAGCCCACTACCTCGCTCAATCCCGTGCTCACCATCCGCACGCAGATCGGCGAGGCGCTGGCGCTGCACCGCCCGGATGTCAGCAAAGCCGGGCGTGATGATGAAATCGTCAAGTGGCTCGACAAGGTCGGCATCGTGGACTCGCGCAAGCGCCTCAACGCCTACCCTCACGAGCTCAGCGGCGGCATGCAGCAGCGCGTCATGATCGCCATGGCGCTCTGCACGCAGCCCCAGCTCCTCATCGCCGACGAGCCCACCACCGCTCTCGATGTCACCATCCAGAAGCAGATCATGGACCTCCTCGCCGAGCTGCGTCGCGATCTCGACATGAGCATCATCCTCATCACGCACAATCTTGGAATCATCCGCAGCGTGGTGGACCGCGTGGCCGTCATGTTCCGTGGCAAGATCGTCGAAACCGGCCCCGTGGATGAAGTCCTGCGCAATCCTCAGCACGCCTACACCAAGGCCCTCCTCGCCTGCGTCCCCCGCATGGGCGCCAAGCAGCCCCGCCTCAAAGCCATCGACTATGCGGAGTTGGAGGCCTGACAGGGGTCTTCAGATCAAAGCCGGCAGCACATTCAGTCCTTCTGCCGCAGCGATTTTACGCTGCAGGGCGTCAAAGCTGAGAAATACCGTGGCTTGCCATTTGAGCGCCGTTGCGATGTGGAGCAGATCAAAGGAGCGTGCACCTCTTTGCATCGTGTGCCGTTCGCTCAGGCGTTCCACTTCAGTGGCTAGATCTGCCAGGTTCACGCCCGCCTCGATGATGACGCCTGATTCCAGATCGTTCTCAAACTGCGCCAGCATCGCCAGACCTTCCGTCTCAAGATAGCCTTTTCGGGCATCTCGTGAGCGCAGGAACACCTGGAATCTCACAGCCTGCCGGAATTCATAAGCCAGCAATGAGGAAATCACAATCGGAGCACCGATCTCCTCCAGCGTGGCAATGGCCCTCTCAGAGTGGCTTTGCTGCCGGTACAGGGGGCAGAGAAAAGACGTGTCGGCGCAGTGCATCAGCCGTGTCCGTGTTCAAGCTCTGCTTCGCGCATCTCTTTGACCTCTGCGTCGTTGAACACACGGCTGCCCCAGGTCTGTCGCAGGCGGGCGCGGAAGTCTGGCAACGCCACTCCCTGCGCTTTCGCCACTGCCGGGATGATAACCCCCAGCTTCTTCCCGCCCTTCGACAGAAACACGAGCTCACCGGCAGCCAGCAGGCTTTCGATGCGCGTTGTTTCGTCAAGTGTCAGTGTGGACATGATGATGGAGCTTAGTCGTTTCTTAGCAGCTAGGCAAGCCTTGCTCGACTCATAATCCCCGTTGCGCTGCGCCCAAAAAACATGCTAGCCTCCACCCATGAAAGCCTGGCTCATCCTCCTGGCGCTTGCGGCTCCGCTCTCCGCGCAGGTCGTGCTGCCGACCACGGGCAAGAAGTTTGAGACCCGCTCGATCAGCGGCAGCGGCGGCAACACCGGAGTCAGCGTCAATCCCTCCCCCAAGCCACCGCCCACCAAGACCAGGCTCACCTCCTACTTCCTGCTGGGAGATCCCCGCCAGTGGAAGAGCACCGATGGCAAATCCCTGCTCGGCGCCATCATCGCCTATGAGGACTCCGTCATCGAGTTCGAGGCCCCCAACTCCGCCGCCGCCAAAGAGGCCGTGGACAAGGCCCCGCCCGCCAAGCTGCCTGCCAAGCCCACCCTCATCCGTGAGGACAAAATCCGCCTCCTCGTAAACCAAAAACCGGTCGAGGTGCCGCTCGCCCGCCTGAGCGATGAAGACCGGAAATACGTGGACGATTTGAACGCCCGGCTTCCGAAATGATCTCAAAATACCTGTGCTTTAACGTGATCCCTCCTTCCGCCATGAAAACAGCACCCTCCCTCCTGATCCTGTTGCCAGTCCTTCTCCTGCCAGCCTGCGGTGCACTCACTGAGAAGTCGCCCCCAAAAACCGAGCGTGAAATGGAGGCCGAGGCCCGCCGCACCCACACCGTGCCGGACAACGTCCGCGATCCCCGCCCCGACATGCCCCCCACCGGCCCGCTCTCCATGCCCATGCGCTGAGCCCCGGTCTGGCCAATAAAACACTCGCACGCCCACCGCAGGTAGGGCGGCTGGTCCCCCAGCCGCCGTCCCCAGCGTGCAGTTTCCACGACAGTAGGACATGGAAAATCGCAAAGCCTTGATCCAAAAGGTATTCTCTGCGGTCTTCTAATCTCTCGCGGTGTAGATCAGCGCCTCCCTGGGGCATCCTCTTCTCCCTTCCATTCTGAAACGCCTAGGCGTTTGCAAAGCGGCCGCTTTCCCCCATCTTGACCGCCCTTTATGCCCGAACTCGACAAGACCTACACGCCCGCGGAAGTCGAAGCCCGCTGGTATCAGCGCTGGCTGGATGACAAATGCTTTGAAGCCGACCCCGCTCGTGTGAGCGAGAGCCGTCCGGCCTACTCCATTGTCATCCCACCGCCGAATGTGACGGGCATCCTCACGCTTGGCCATGTGCTGAACAACACCATCCAGGACATCCTGGCCCGCCGCGCCCGCATGCTGGGCAAGGAAGTCCTCTGGCTCCCCGGCACCGACCACGCCGGCATCGCCACTCAAAACGTCGTCGAAAAGACCCTCAAGAAGCAGGGCGTCATCAAGCACCGCGACGACCTCGGCCGCGAAGCCCTCGTCGCCAAAATCTGGGAATGGAAGGAAAAGCACGGCGGCATCATCATCGAGCAGCTCAAAAAACTCGGCGCCTCCTGCGACTGGAGCCGCGAGCGCTTCACCTTTGACGACGACTACAACGCCTGCGTCATGCGCGTGTTCGTGGACCTCTACAAAAAAGGCCTCATCTACCGTGGCAAACGCATGGTCAACTGGTGCCCCTCCTCCCTCACCGCGCTGAGCGATGAGGAGGTCGTCATGAAGCCCCAGAACGCCATCATGTATCACTTCAAAGTCGAAGTGGTCGAAGAACCCGGCACCTGGCTCACCATCGCCACCACCCGTCCCGAAGTCATCCCTGGCGACACCGCCATCGCTGTGAATCCCAAGGACGAGCGCTACACCCATCTCATCGGCAAGCACGTCCGCCGCCCGCTCCCCGTCGAAAACCAGGCACTCCTCCCCATCATCGCGGATGAGCACGTCGATTTCACCTTCGGCACCGGCGTCCTCAAAGTCACCCCCGCCCACGACAAGGCCGACTTTGAAATCGGCCAGCGCCACAGCCTGCCTGTCATCGATGTCATGCAGCCCAATGGCATCCTCAATGACCTCGCAGGCAAAGACCTCGCCGGCATGGAGCGCTTCGCCGCTCGCAAGCGCGCCGCCGAATTGCTCACCGAAATCGGCAGCCTCGTCAAAGAAGAGCCCTATCAAAACAACCTCGGCTTCTCCGAGCGCGCCGACGTCCCCATCGAGTCACGTCTCAGCGAACAGTGGTTCCTCAAATACCCCAGCGTCAAAGAAGCCCGCGAATGCGTGGAAGGGAGCGCACGCGTCCCGCGTGCAGAGTCCGGCGTCCCGCCGGACTCCGTCCCTGGCGCTGGCGACGACACAAACCAATCTGCCACCGAGACGCAAAGGGCAGCGCACGCTCCCTCCATGCGTTTCCACCCCGACCGCTGGGCCAAAACCTATGACCACTGGATGACCGGCCTCCAAGACTGGTGCATCAGCCGCCAAGTCTGGTGGGGCCATCGCATTCCGGTGTGGTATCGCGGCGAGGAAACTTACTGCGGCACCGAAGCTCCGCAGGGTGAAGGCTGGGAACAAGACCCCGACGTCCTCGACACCTGGTTCTCCTCTTGGCTCTGGCCCTTCGCCACCATGGGCTGGCCGGAAAAGACCGCCACACTGAAAGCCTTCTACCCCACCACCGACCTCGTCACCGGCCCGGACATCATCTTCTTCTGGGTCGCCCGCATGATCATGGCCGGCTTCGAGTGGATGGGCGAGCTGCCCTTCAAGAACGTCTATTTCACCGGCATCATCCGCGACAAACAAGGTCGCAAAATGTCCAAGTCCCTCGGCAATTCCCCCGATCCCCTGGAGCTCATCGCCAGCTTCAGCGCCGACGCCCTGCGCTTTGGCATCATGCGCAGCGCCCCGCTCGGCCAGGACATCTGCTTCGACGAAAAGAACGTCGAGCTCGGCCGCAACTTCTGCACCAAGCTCTGGAACGCCGCACGCTTCCGACAGATGCAGGGTGGCGAAACCGAGACCGAGATCAGTGCCGCGCTCCTCAGCAGCGATGACAAGTGGATCCTCCTCCGCCTCAACACCGCAATTACGGAGGTCACCGCCGCCCTCGAAGACTACCGCTTCAGCGATGCCACCGCCACCCTCTACCGCTTCTTCTGGAGCGAGTACTGCGACTGGTACATCGAGGCCTCCAAAGCCGTCCTCCAAGGCACCGACGCCGCACGCAAGGCCAACACCCTCGCCGTCATCGACTTCGTCCTCAGCCACACCCTGCGCCTCTTCCATCCCTTCATGCCCTTCATCACCGAAGAGCTCTGGCACGGCATGGGCTTCAACACCGATCTCCCAGCAGAGCAAGGCGGCAACAGCATCATGTTCGCCAAATGGCCCAAGCCTCTCGATGCCGATGAGCTCGCCTACTTCGGCATCCTTCCCGAAGACGAAAAAGCCGCCAACGACAAATACGAAGCCGTCAATCTCGGCCGCGGCCTCAAGAGCACCTTCAACATCAACAAGCGCGTCCGCTTCGTCCTCAAGCCGAACACGGAGCTCCCCGCCCACGAGATCGAAGTCCTCCGCATCCTCCTCAATGCCGAGCCTCTCGACGTTGATGCCTCCTTCGCTCCCACCCAAGGCACCCCCAGCGCCCTCACCCCGCTCGGCACCCTCTTCCTCCCCCTCGATGGCCTCATCGACGTCGAAGCCGAGCGCGCCCGCATCGGCAAAGAAGTCGCCAAAGCCGAGTCCGAACTGGAGAAAGTCACCGCCAAGCTCGCCGACGAAAAATTCACCTCCAAGGTCCCGCAAAAAGTGCTCGACGAGCACCAGCAGCGCAAAACCGACTGGCAGGAGAAACTCGCCAAGCTCAAGGAGATGATGTCCGCTCTGGGCTGATCTTAGGCCACGACACGCTGAAAACGGCTCTGACGGCTAAAGCACGAGCCGACGGAGGGGGATCATCTTGATCCCCCCACCTGCAGCGTGTTCGCGGATAAAGCGAAAACACGGGGCCATGTGAGAGCATCCAAGATTGGAAAATCCCGCTCCTCAAGAGTGCTGGCAGGCCGCACAGCCTGCTGGTCTCCATGGATGAGTCCGTTTTTGGCTGTTTGCGCAATGATCCATTAAACAGAGTCCGTCCTCTCCGGTTCTTTGATCCCGTAGGGATCACAGCCGGTAGCCAGGGGTAAGCTCGCGTAGCGAGCGCCACCCCAGGTCAGGAGCGTCCTCTCTGGGCAGCAAACCCAGCGCCTTCTTCGCACACCGCGCCCTCCAGCAGCGTCATCCAGCCATCCCGCCTCGCGCAGCTGCCGTTTTCGCGTCATCCACACCCCTGCCGGGTCTTTTTTGTGTTGATAGCTTTCCTTGCATTCCTCACCAAGCGGTGAACCATCGGCTGCCTATGGCAAAGGTAACCCTCGGCCTGGTGCAAAGCCGGGCCTTCTCAAGCAAGGAAGAAAGCGTGCAGCAGCACGAGCGGCTCATCCGCGATGCTGCCGCCCGTGGCGCGCAGATCATCTGCCTGCAGGAGCTCTTCAACACCCCCTACTTCTGCATCACGCAGGACACCGAACTCTTCAATCTCGCCGAGGCCGTTCCCGGCCCCACCACCGACCGCCTGGCCCCGCTCGCCAAGGAGCTCGGCGTCGTCATCATCGTCCCCCTCTTCGAAAAGCGCGGCCCTGGCCTCTACCACAACACCGCCGCTGTCATCGACGCCGACGGCACCGTGCTGGGCAAGTACCGCAAAATGCACATCCCGCAGGACCCTGGCTTTGAGGAGAAGTTTTACTTCACCCCCGGAGACCTCGGCTACCGCGTCTGGGACACCAAGTTTGGCCGCATCGGCGTGCTCATCTGCTGGGACCAGTGGTACCCTGAGGCCGCCCGCCTCACCGCCCTCATGGGTGCGGAGATCCTCTTCTACCCCACCGCCATCGGCTGGCTCCCCAGCGAGAAAGCCGCCCTCGGCGCCGCCCAGCACTGTGCCTGGGAAACCGTGCAGCGTGGCCACGCCGTGGCCAATGGCTACTACCTCGCTGCCGTCAACCGTGTGGGCACCGAGCAGCAGAGCGAGTTCTGGGGCCAGAGCTTCGTTGCAAATCCGTATGGAGAAATCGTTGCAAAGGCCTCCGTGAGCGATGAAGAGATTTTGATCGTCCCGTGTGATCTGACTGCAGTGGAAGATTTTCGCCGTATCTGGCCGTTTTTCCGTGATCGCCGCATTGACACCTACGCTCCCCTGACCAAACGCTACATCGATGAGTAAAGCCTCCTATCCCCAAAACTACCGTCTGCCCGCCGAATTCGAGCCGCAGGAGGCTATCTGGTTGTCCTGGCCTTCCAATAAGGAGAGCTGCCCCAAGACCTACCACAAGCTGCAGGACAAGTTTGGCGAGATCGCCAGCACCATTTCCCGCTATGAGCGCGTGCGCATCAATGCCCCGATGCTCAGCCACATGAACATCCGCCTCAGCATCGCCGACAACGAAGGCGACCTCAGCCAGGTGGACATCTACGAGCACAACACCAATGACGTCTGGTGCCGCGACCACGGCCCCATCTTCATCAAGCACAACGAGACCGGCAAGCTGGCCATCACCGACTGGGAATTCAACGCCTGGGGCGGCAAGTTCCCGCCGTGGGATCTCGACAACGCCATCCCTGAAAAGGCCGCCGCCGCTCTCAAGATGGAGCGCTTCACCTCCAAGATGATCCTCGAAGGCGGTGCCATCGAAACCAACGGCAAAGGCACCCTCCTCACCACCGAGGCCGTCCTGCTCAATCCCAACCGCCACGGCGGCAAGCCCGGCAACAAAGCCGAGGTGGAGAAGGAGCTGAAGGCCATGCTCGGCGTGAAGGACATCGTCTGGTTCAAGAAAGGCATCGAAGGTGACGACACCGACGGCCACATCGACGACATCGTGCGCTTCATCCGCGAAGACGCCGTCATCTGCATGGTCGAGCCGCGTGACTCCGACCCAAATCACAAGGTGCTCAAGGAAATCCGCGAGAAGCTGGACGACGTCCGCGCTCCTGACGGCGGCAAGCTGGAGATCATCGAAATCGAAATGCCTCAGGCCATCGAGATGAAGGACTGGCGCCTCAGCCGCCTGCCGGCCAGCTACGCCAATTTCATGATCATGAACAACGCCGTGCTCGTCCCCATCTTCGGTCAGAAGAAGAAGGACGCCGCTGCGGAGGACAAGATCGCCGAGTGCTTCCCGGGCCGCGAGATCATCTCCATGATGGCCAAGGATCTGGTGACTGAAGGTGGCGCTTTCCACTGCATCAGCATGCACCAGCCGAAGTAAGGCATTGGAGACTTAGTACTGCTTGAAAGTTTAGCGCTCCTGATAAGCGGCGTTGAATTTTCATAATGACTGTGCCGCTTTATAAATAAAGCCTCAGGTCTTTCTAAACACTTACTTGGAGGTCAGTGGGGCGCTGGTACCCTCTGGCCTCTATGATGGCTCTACGAAATCGTGATGTTTTCATTCTGTGCCGGGTGATCGGGGCGCTCGCCTCCCTGCTGTTGCTGGCAGCCTGTGCCCTGCCGGATGATGCCTTCAGAAACTACTCGGCCGCCACCAGGATCAACCAGTGGAACAACGTGCTGGACGCCCTCGGCGGCAGCAGCGTGAGGCGCGCCGAAAGCGCCGGCAACAGTCCGCTCTTCAACGGGGCCGTGTCCATGAACGTGCCCACGCACTCGGGCTCCATCAATGACATCGCCCGTCTGTTTGCCGGCATGGACTCCTCCTATAGCCAGACCCCGGCGGTGGCAGCGCACAAGGTGCGCATGGACAATCTCTGGGCCAGGCACCAGAACGTGCACCGTGGCCCCCTGCAGGCCTGGGCCAGCGAGGAGATCCGGGACATCCGTTTTGCCAATGCCATGTTCTACCCCTTCAGCGGGCCGGACTTCCTGTTTGCCAGCGCCCTCTTTCCCTCGGCGGAAACCTACGTGCTCTGCGGCCTGGAGCCTGCCGAGCCGCTGCCTCGTCTCAGCTCCCTGTCCCAGTCGGAGATCGACAACGGCCTCACCGGCCTGCACAACGCCGTCTCCACCATCATGCAGAGCGGCTATTTCATCACCACCGAGATGCGCAGCAACCTGCAGGCCACCCGCTTCCGTGGCGTGCTCCCGCTCCTCATGGCCTTCATGGCCCGCACCGGGCATACGGTGGACTCTGTGGATACCGTCCGCCTCGATGGCGCGGGGAATGTCACCCTCGCTGGCTCTTCTGGAAACACCGGCCTCATGATCCGCTGTCACACCCCCTTTGGCGCCTCCAAGCGCGTCTTCTACTTCCGCCAGGACCTCTCCAACAGCGGCGTGAGCGAGGGCGGCCCCTTCCTCACCTTTGTCACCCGCCTCGGCCGCGTCCCCGCCTTCCTCAAAAGCGCCTCCTACCTCATGCATGAGGACGGCTTCTCCCACATCCGCAATTACCTCCTGCGCCACAGCAGCGCCATCGTGCAGGACCCCTCCGGTATTCCCTTCCGCGACTTCGGCGTCCGCGGCTGGAATCTCTGGCTCTATGGCGACTACCAGGGCACTCTGGCCATCTTTGGCAGCGGCTGCCAGCAGCCCGACCTCGTCCGCGCCTACTCCTCCGGCCAGTATCCGGTGAAGCCCCTGAACTTCGGCATCGGCTACCTCATGAACCCGCAGATGACCTGCCTCATGGTGGGACGTCCCACCCGGTGAGGCCGAAAGGCAGACTTTTGGTTGACGCCAGAAAGTCCTAGGCTACTATCGCGACCCCAAATTTTTTCCCCGTACTCATCATGGCTACCATCTGTCAAATCACCGGCGTCGGCGTCACTCGCGGCCACCACATTCATCGCAGCGGTAAGGCCAAGAAAGAAGGCGGTATCGGTCGTCACATCACCAAGCGCGTGAAGCGCGTGATCCTCCCGAACCTGCGCACCAAGCGCATCTTCGTCCCCGAACTCAACAAGTACGTGGAAGTGAAGCTCACCGCACGTGCCCTCAAGACGCTGGACAAGAACGGCGCCTACGTCACGCTCAAGAAGGCCGGCCTGATCTAATCAAGCCCCTTTCGGTTTCTCCCCTTTTCAGGCGGATCTGGCACCCAGATCCGCCTTTTTTCGTACCCGTAGGTTTGAGCAAATAATCAGCGCATCATCGCTGGGCGTTGCGAATGCGCCAGCATAGTGGTCCGCACAGTCCTCTGTGCGGTGCTCCGCAAGTCTCCCGCCATCCCGCGCTCCCCAGACGACGATCGATCTCAGGCGCTGCCAGCAATCCTAGCGATGATGTCCAGAAAAGGTGGCGCCGCCCTGCACCGCAGCTCCCTGCACCACGCCGCTCGGCTGGCCAAAGAAGGTCGTCCCGTTGCTGTTCAGATTGGTGTAGCCCAGTGTCGGGCTGTAGCTCACTCCGGGCGCGCCATAGAAGACGGTGCCATTGCTCTGCGGCACATACACCCCGCCGGTGCCGGGAATGATCATCCCATTGCCGCTGGTCCAGCCAGCAGCCTGGCCCGCACCGTGCCCATGATGACCGCCGCCGCCGTAGAAGGGGGCTCCCATTCGGCCGAGTCCGAGCACAGGGGCCAGGGGCATCAGGCTGCGCATGTAGCCGCCATTCGGCTGCTGCACATAGACGATGGGCTGCTGCGCCGCGTACTTGGCCTGCGCGGCGGCGTAGGCCTCCGCCAGCTTGGCCTGCTGCTCGCGCTTCGCCTTCTCAGCATCCTTGCGCTCTTTGACATAGGCGTCCGCTTTGGCGGCGTCATACCCCAGCGCGTTTTTCATCGGCTCGGACAGGTCTGAGTAGAGCACCTTGGCCATGCCCTTGCTGTGAGTGAAGGACACACCATCCGGATCGCGCTTTAGAACTTTGCAGCCCACATACGTCTTCCCCTGCTGCGTTTCGATGGTCGTTGGCTCGTATGCAGAAGCAGCCAAGGCGAGCCCCAATTGAATTGTGACAATCAGAAGCGAGAACGTTTTCATAATAGTTCTAGATTTGACTCCAAATCGCTCCTGATGCCAGCAGTTATTGCTTCGTTTATCCGAAGCAATCAGCCTAGTGGTGGTGGTGCCCAAAACCAAACGAACCTAGGCCCACCCCCAAATGGATGCCGTGGCCCACATTCCACGAGCCGAACACCGAGGGGCTGCAGTAGCTGCCGTAGCCGTAGCCTGGGTAGCCGCTGCCGTAATAATAGCCACCGTAGGGGTAGCCGTAGCTGATCCCTGTGGAGTAATAGCCCGGGTAATACCCGCCGCCGTAGTAGCCATAGTAGGGGTAGCTGTAGCGCGGGTAACTCGAGTACCCCGAGCCGCTGTACGCCCGCCCGCCCACTGCCGGTCCGGTGATCGGCGTGCCCACCCAGGAGGGCGTCTGCGCCGTGGTGGCAGCCGTGGGCTGTGTCAGGCGGCTGGCGCTGGCCAGGTAGCTGGCCTCCGCCATCTGCGCCTCCATCAGCTGCTCCTGCATGGCGATCTGCTGCTGCTTCACCCGCTCCTGCTCAGCTTTGCGCTGGGCGGCCTGCTGCTTCTGGTACTCGGCCTCCGCTTTGGGATCGTAGCGGAATTCCGCGCGCAGGTTCTCCGGCAGGTTGGAAAAGGGGACCTTCGTCACCCCGTCCCGGTGGGTGAAGGTCACACCGTCCGGATAGACGTGGGAGACCTTGCAGTCGAAGTACATCTTGCCCTCGCGCGTGGCGATGACGCCGTAGTTTTTCGGGGCGGCATGGGCCGGGGCCAGGCTCAGCAGCAGGGCGGCGAACAGTACGGATCGTTTCATGAGAGAGACCTCCAAAATGGGTGATGTTCCGTATGACAACGAAGGCGTGCCCTCCGTTGCATCGAAATGATCTGCCTAAACTCTAAACGTGTCCGCCGGGCGGAAAATTCACACCATCGGGCAGCTCAGCCAGAAGGTGGTAGTGTTGTTCTCAGAGGCCACGCCCAGCTGGATGTTCATCTGATGGCTCAGCATGGCGGCAATCGTCAGCCCCAGGCCGAGGTGATTGCTGTTCTTGGACCCGTGGAAGGGGCGGAAGACCTCCTGCAGCTTTTCCGGCGCGATCTGGGAGCCGGTGTTGCTCACCAGGATGTCCACACGGCGCTGCTCGGCAGGGGTGATCGTGCCCGGGCCGCAGATTTTCAGCGCGCAGCGGCCACCACCCTTGGCGGCGGCTTCAGCGGCGTTTTTCAGCAGCTCGGTCAGGATGTCCTTAAACTTCGTCGGATCCACCAGGATGGGCGGCAGGCCGGCCTGCACATCGGCCTCCAGCTGCACGCCTTCTCTCTGGAAGGGCTCCGTCACTGCGCCTTCGATCACGGGCAGGTACTCGTTCAGGCTCAGGGACTGCGGGGTGATCTTGGCGCAGCCGCCGGCGGAGCGGATGCGCTCGCTCAGGTTTGTCACGCCCACGGAGGCCTCGCGGATGTGCTGCATGTTTTCGCTCACGCCCGGGTCCAGGTCATCCGTCATCAGGATCAGGCTGCTGAAGCCCTGGATCACCGCCAGCAGGTTGTTCAGCTTGTGCGTCAGTCCGCGCAGCAGTTCCTGGTGGAAGCCTTCGCTGTGTTCATGGCCGAGATTCAGGGTCGAGGGGAAAGTAAACTGCATGGCGTGAAGAAGGGGGCGTGGACAGCCGGAGTAATGCAGCCTCGCAGCGGCGGTGTAAACGCGAATTTGGCGACTTCTTCCGTGCCAGATTGAGTAAAAACTGGCATTTGCAGCGGCCTTTCGCCACTCTCTGCGCCCATGGCACTCCTCGAAGTACGACACCTCACCAAGCGCTGGCCCACCGGACGTCTGGCGCTGGACGACGTGGGCTTTGAAATGAGGGAAGGGGAGATCCTCGGCCTGCTGGGCCACAATGGCGCGGGCAAGAGCACCATCATGGGCATCACCCTCGGCATGGTGCGGCCGGATGCAGGAGAGGTGCGCATCGGCGGCCGCAGCGTGCAGAAAGACCGTGGCGCCGCACTGCGGCAGATCGGCGCCATCTACGAGGCCGCCGTGTTTTATGATTACCTCAGCGGCTGGCAGAATCTGCGCGCGCTCTGCTCCCTCTCCGGCTGGTGGGACGAGGCCGAGGTGAAGCGCGTCGTGCAGATGGTCAATCTCAGCCGCGCCATTCACCAGAAGACCTCCACCTACAGCCACGGCATGCGCCAGCGCCTCGCCCTCGCCCAGGCTCTGCTGCCGCAGCCCAAAATCCTGCTGCTCGACGAACCCACCGACGGTCTCGACCCCGAAGGCATCCGCGAATTCCGCGAGCTCATCCTCCACCTGCGCAAGCACCACGGCATGACCATCATGCTCAACTCCCACCTCCTCGGCGAGGTGGAGCAGATGTGCGACCGCTGCGTCATCCTGAAGGACGGGAAAAAAGTCTTTGAAGGCACCGTGCCCTCGCAGGAAAAATCCCGCCGCATGTTTCAGCTGGAGACCAACGACATCGGCCTCGCCCGCGAGGTGCTCTCCCGCTGCGGTGCCACGATGGACAAGCTCGGCATCGTGGAAGTCCCCCTCAACATGGAGCCGCACGAACTCGTCGCCGCGCTCGTCAATGGCCGCGTGCAGGTCCACTCCTGGCAGCCCCACCGCCGCACGCTGGAGGAACTTTACATGGGGATGTCCTCGCGCTCATGACGCTCTTCCTCCAGCAGTGGTATGGCGAGCTTTTGAAGCTCTTTGCACGCCGGCGCACCTACATCGGCTTTGGTGTCTTCTCGGTGCTGCAGGTGGTCATACTCGTCATGCTCAAGACTCTGGGTTTTGAAAAATGGATGGCCAAGGTCATCGCACCCCAGACGGACTCCTTTGAGTATTACATTTCCAGCCTCACACTTGCCTTCATTGTGGTCAAGCTGGCGGTGTTCATTCTCGGCGGCATCTATCTGACTCTAGTTGCTGGAGATATTGTGGCAAAAGAGTCGGAGGATGGTCACATGCGCATGCTGCTTGCTCGTCCTGTGAGTCGCTTTCGGCTGCTGTTGCTGAAATATCTCACGGCCAGCGCTTATGCGGTGCTACTGATCCTCTTTTTGTTTTTCGTGGCTTTTCTTCTGGGGATTGTCATGAAAGGCTTGGGCGGCGGATTCTTTGCTTTTGCACCGGAAATCAGTGTGGTCGCCTTCTACGATTGGGGGCCTGGCATCCAGCGCTACATGCTGGCAGCCTTAATGCTTGGTCTGGGCATGACGACGATCAGCAGCATCGCCTTCTTTCTCTCCTGCTTCCCCATTAAACCAGCTGCTGCGACCATTGGTGCCTTGTCCTATGCTCTTGTGGATATGATTTTGCGTGAAAGCCGTTTTATGGAAAGTCGCGAATACCTTCTTTTGACCAAGCACATTGGAGTTTGGGCGCGCGTCCTCGCTGAAACCATCGACTGGCCGCTGATTGCAAGAAGCTATTCCGTGCTGCTTGCCGTAAACATCACCCTCTTCACCCTCGGTTACGCCGTGTTTGAATCCCGAGACCTGAAATCATGAATGTCATCAACAACATCCGCCAGCTGCGCTCGTGGGGCACCATCAACAAGGGCACCCGCTGCGTCTTCGTGCCCACCATGGGCGCGCTGCATGAGGGCCATGCCGCACTCATCCGTGCCGCACGCGAGATCGCCGGCCCGGCCGGCAATGTGGCCGTCAGCATCTTCGTCAATCCTCTCCAGTTCGGCCCCAACGAGGATTTCTCCAAATACCCCCGCACCCTCATCGAAGACCTCGGCCTCTGCCGTGACAATGGCGCGGACATGATCTTTGCCCCCAAGGCCGAAGATCTCTACCCCGCAGACCGCAGCATCGTCATGCACGAGACCAGCCTCTCCAAGATGCTCTGCGGCGCCAGCCGCCCCGGCCACTTTGACGGCGTCTGCATGGTCGTCGCCAAGCTCTTCAACCTCGTCCAGTGCGACGACGCCGTCTTTGGCAAAAAGGACTTCCAGCAGCTCGCCATCATCCGCCGCATGGTGCGGGATCTCGACTTCAATGTCGTCCTCCACGGCATCGAAACCGTCCGCGAGGCCGACGGTCTCGCCATGAGCAGCCGCAACCGCTACCTCACTCCCGAAGAGCGCGCCCAGGCCCCCGCCATCCGCACAGCCCTGCTGGCCGCGCGCGATGCCTGGAAAGGCGGCGAGAGCAATCCCGCCGCGCTGCAGCAGCTCATCTCACGCCAGCTTGAGGAAAAGGCCCCGCTTGGTCGCATCGACTACGTCACCGTGGCAGACGCCGTCACCCTCCAGCCCATCAGTGCCGAGACCCAGCACGTCGTCATCGCCGCAGCCGTCTTCTTCGGGGCCGCACGTCTCATCGACAACATCGAGCTCAAGTAACCGCCGCGCGCACTCCCTCCATGTCCGAAATTCCGCCGAGCCACAGCGACGAAGGCTACGACTTCGAGATCATCCGCCGTGTCTGGGGTCTGGCCCAGGTCATCCCTGGCAACGATCCCGAAGTCTGGCGCAAGGATGAGTTCGGCGCGTGGATCCACCGCTCCGACTACCGCAACCGCCACTCCGACTACGGCTGGGAGATCGCCGACTACGGCTACAGCCGCCGCAGTCTCGGCCTCGCTTCCCTGCGCCCCATGCAGTGGCAGAACTACCTCGACTTCATGGTCGCCGCCCGCAACCAGGCCGTCATCACCGCCGACGGCCTGCGAAATGCGCGCAGGTTGCTCTGAACTCTTAGTTGGGATTCATAGGCAGTGCGACAACACTCGCAACTTTCCAGGCTCAAAAAACGACGAATTGAATTATTGTAAGGTCTTGCTATTGAAAACCTGAGCGTATGTCTTGAAGACTGCAAAAGCATGAAGACCGCACGTCGTCTTTTTTCATTTTTTACTTTTTTAGGGATTGGCTTAGCACTTGGCCTCTTCAAAGAGCGGCAGCTTCCTAGTTTAAATGTCTCTGAATTTGGGCGTTTTTTGATCGATAACGAAAGCAATGCGGCTGATTGGGCTTTAGACCTTCCGGGAGATTCGGATAGAAATCGCAATTTGAGCATCTACTATGCGCACGGCGAAGAGAAGAACGATCACCAAATGTTTGTTCTGATTCCTGCAGATGATGGAGCTTACTTCATATGCAATAAACAAAATGGCTGTGTGCTGGCTGCCAATGCTAAGAGCGGGTTGGTGGTTGGCATCCACCAATTCGACAGCCCCCTTGACGCTTCCTTGTATCAGATTTGTTGGTGCTTGGATAAATCAGAAAAAGAGGGCTGCTTCCAAATTCGCGTTAAAGGAATTGAAAAATATATTGGATCGCCTGCGATGGTAAAAGATTCGGACGTAAAACTATCCTCGAAAGTGGATGCTTTAAATTTTCGCTGGAATCCGTCGAAAATGTCAGAGTCTCAAACCTTGTTGCCTTCGTCAAAGAGGTATTTTTTAACGGGCGAAACGCTAAAAGTTCAAGATCCTCCAATTCCAACCTCTTTTGAAGTCAGTGCTTATGACGAGGTCACAAAGCCTGTGTGCACTCAAGAAAGGCTGATTCCTTATTTTCTGGCCAACGACAGCAGGCTCATCACAACTTGGAAAGATAGGATTGTGGAACAACCAGTCTATCGGATACGCGTTTTTGAGTGGTGGGAACGCGACCATATTCGTGATTGGCATGGCAATTCGACAGAGGTCGGTAGAATTCTGGAATCAGAAGAGGTCCGTCTATACAGTTCGAGAATCGAACAGTTCGAAGAAGACTCAAGAAGCTGGGTTTTGAACTTGCCGTTATCGGGCAGTGTGTCGGTTGATGCAGTTCTTTTGCCTAGTGGCATCATTCCCACGAAGGGTTCTGCCTCTCTAGGCGTTAGTGGTGTCACTAGCTGGGCATCTAAGAGCACAAAACACCGGCTTGTCTCTGAAGAGCGCAGAGATGAAATCAGTAAAAAAGAAAAAGAAGTGACTGTGACATATCGAGAAACGCATCATCGCGTTCTATATGCCAGTTGGCTTAAACGCAAAAAAGTGGTTCTGGAGAGGGTCCTAGAATCTGGGCATGCGGAGGAAGTCAGCAGCAATACCGTAATTGATCCATCAAACCAGAAGTCCTACACCTTTCCAACAACGATGCTCTCGAAGTAATTTGAATAGGCTTCGAGAGAGGGGCCTGTCGTGACATAAAAAGTGGTTGCGCATAGTGCATCGCTCAGGTGTCAGCAAACTGGTCCGCTGTACCCTGAGAGCTGATATCACCTTGTTTGTGTCAGCCTACAGATCACTCCGCCATTTGTGAGTTGCTAGCTCGGCATTCTCCCCCACGGTTTCGCCCACGCCCATCTGGACGGATCCCGAAAGTCTGCCCTCCCGCTGTCGTTCATACCGCAGCATGATCCGCCTCGCCTCCATCGCGCTGCTCGCCACCGCCACCGCCACTGCCCACGCCGCCGGCACCGACTTCGCCAAAGACGTCTATCCCGTGCTGCAGCGTGCCTGCTTCGAGTGCCATGGCCCTGAGGTTCACAAGGCGGATCTGCGCCTCGACTCCGCCTCCCCGCAGCACCTCAAAATCGGCGCCGATCTCCTTCGCCGCGTTGCCCTTCCCAAAGAAGACAAAGAGGCCATGCCCAAGCGCGGCGACCGCCTGACCACCGCTGAAATCTCCCACCTCCGCGCTTGGATCGCCGACGGTGCCAAATGGCCCGACAAACTCGAAACCCTCAGGCACTGGAGCTACATCCCGCCTCAGCGCTCCTCCTTGCCAGCCGTCAAAAACCAGCCTTGGCCCCACAACGAGATCGACCGCTTCATCCTCGCCAAACTCGAAGCCTCTCAACTCACCCCCTCTGCCCCTGCCTCTCCCGAAACCCTCATCCGCCGCCTCTCCCTCGACCTCACCGGCCTCCCTCCGACTCCCGCCGAAGTCACCGCCTTCGTTAAAGAGCACGCTCAGGATCCAGCCACTAGCATCGAGCATCTAGCCGACCGTCTCCTCGCTTCCAAGCAGTTCGGGGTCCGTTGGGCCCGGCCTTGGCTCGATCTCGCTCGTTACGCCGACTCCCACGGCTTCCAGCGCGATGACCTCCGCGAGGTCTGGGCCTGGCGCGACTGGGTGGTCGATGCGCTCAATGCCAACATGCCTTTCGATCAGTTCACACTCGAACAAATCGCAGGCGATCTCCTCCCCAATGCCACGCCGCAGCAGGTCATCGCCACCGGCTTTCATCGCTGCACGCCCACCAATGTCGAGGCCGGCACCGAGCCCGAGGAAAGCCGCATCAATCAAGTCATCGATCGCGTCAACACCACCGGCGCTGTCTGGCTCGGCACCACGCTGGAGTGCGCCCAGTGCCACAATCACAAGTACGATCCCTTCAGCCAGCGCGACTACTACTCGCTCCTCGCCTACTACAACAACACCGAGAAAGAAGCCGAGCGCACCAATCCCGACGTCCCCGGCTCCATCCAGTTCAAAGGATCGCCCCTCAAGATCAGCGATGCCGCACGTGCCACCCAGCGCGCACCACTGGCCGCAAAGCTCAAAGAACTCGATGCCCAGATCACAGCTCGTCAGAAGCTCCTGGCCGCCGACAAGAAAGGCACAGCATCCCAGCCCGCAGCCGCCGGTGTGGCCTCCTCCCGCGTCAAACCACTCAAGCCCATCGCTTTCATCACCGAGAGCGATGCCGAGTCCGAGCTGCAGCCAGACGGCAGTGTGCTCCTCACCGGCCCGGTGCCAGACAAAGACACCTACACCTTTGAGACCGAACTCAGCGCCGGAGAGCTCAGCGGCCTCATGCTTGAGGCGCTCACCCATGCCTCCATCCCTGGAGACGGCCCCGGCCGCGGCGGCGAGGCCCGCCCCAATTTCGTGCTGCACACCTTCGACTGCACGCTCACCACACCCGATGGCAAATCGCAGCCCGTCACCTTCAAGACCGCGTATGCCGATTACTCGCAGAAGAGTTATGATGTCGTCAATCTGATCACCAAAAGCAGCAAAGGCGCCTGGGCCATCGGCCAGCGTTTTCATGAGCCGCATTGGGCCGCCTTTGAGCTCACGCAGCCCGTCTCCATCGCACTGGGCACCAAGCTTAAAATCCAGATGGCGCAGAACTATGGCAAGGGCCTCGTCATGGGCTGCCTGCGCATCTCCAGCATCACCGGAGATGTGGCCTCATGCCTGCCGGAGGTGGAAGAGCCCGCCCCTGTGGCTGCAAAAAATCGCAAAGGCAAAGCCGCCACCGCCGCAGCTCCCAAAGATCCCGAACTCGCCCGCATCGAAAAACAAAAAGCCGCGCTGCAAAAGCAGCTCAATGAGCTTGCAGATCCCACCACCGAAGTCATGCACGAGCTGCCGCAGCCACGCATGAGCACCATCTTCAAACGCGGCGTGTACACCGATCCCGCCGACCCCGTCACCGCCGCCGTCCCTGCCATCTTCGGCTCCCAGCTCAGCGGTCCTGCCAATCGCATCACCCTCGGTAAATGGCTCGCCAGCCGTGACAACCCGCTGGCTGCACGCGTCACCGTCAATCGTTGGTGGGCCGAGCTCTTCGGCCAGGGCATCGTCACCACCCTCGAAGACTTCGGCGTCAAAGGCGCACCTCCCACTCATCCCGAACTCCTCGACTGGCTCGCCGTCGAGTTCATGGACAGCGGCTGGGACATGAAGCACCTCCTCAAGAAAATCGTCCTCAGCGCCACCTACCAGCAGAGCAGCTCCACCTACGCCCTTTCTCAAGCCACTCCGCCTCAGTCTCTGGAAATCATAAATCATAAATCAAAAATCATAAATTCCCTCGCCTCCTCCATCGATCCCTCTAATTCCCTCCTCTGGCACGGCCCGCGTTTCCGCCTCGATGCCGAAACCATCCGCGACAATGCACTCGCCATCTCCGGCCTGCTCAATCTCAAGCTGGGCGGTGCTCCCATTCGTCCGCCCCAGCCCGATGGCCTCTGGCAGAAGGTGGGTGGCCAGCAGTACAACTATGTCGTCAGCCCCGGCACCGAGCAGTACCGCCGCGGCCTCTACGTCGTGCTCAAGCGCGGCTCTCCCTATCCCAGCTTCATGAATTTCGACGCCAGCGCCCGCATGGCCTGCGTCGTGCGCCGCTCCCGCAGCAACACTCCTCTGCAGGCCCTCACCCTGCTGAATGATCCGGTCTATGTCGGAGCCACCCGTGCCTTCGCCAGCCGCATCGTCTCCGAAGCCCCCAGCACCGATCTGGACGTGCGCCTCCAGCATGCCCTCCGCCTCGCGCTGGCACGCCCCGCGCAGCCGCAGGAGCTGCGCGTGCTCAAGTCCCTCTGGGAAACGCAATTCGAATCCGCCAAAGCCGACGCCCCTTCAGCCAAAGAACTCAGCACCGGCATCGAACTTCCCAAAAACCTCACCCCCGCAGAATTCGCCGCCTGGTACGCCGTCGCCAGCGCCATCCTCAATCTCGACGAGTGCATCACCAAAGGCTGAGCCTCGAGTACGATGGTCACTCCTGCCCGTCGATGAGCGCATGATGACCACCCAAGCCCCCCGCGTGTCCAGCAGCATCTAAAGGCGGCCGGAGCCACACGGCTTGCTGGCATTGCTTCCAAAGACAAGGCTCGGCTCCTGGAAGGAGCAGAGAAATTAGATATGGTGAAGCGAAACCGCGAAGTCAGAAACACACAAAATCATCTCCAAGGGCGCATGCCGGAGGTATGCGAGAAGCCTTCATTCATCACTGCGGCCTCGCACATTTTTTCCGCCCCTCCAACACACCTTCTCTGCCTCAAATCCCTCACCCGCCCCTGTGCACTAACCCCCCAGATGCACACCATTCGCCAAGAATCGGCTGGTGATGGCGTTGTTTGTGCGGCTATTTAACGCTGCAATGTCTCCGAACGCCCCGACATCCTGCCCGCACTGCTCTTCTGCAGAGAAGAAGCCGGCTGCTGCTGTGAAGGAAGACCTGCCACCAGCAGCCTACATCTGCCCCATGTGCGAAGGCGTGCGCTCAGACACGCCCGGGGCCTGTCCGCAGTGCGGCATGGGCTTGGAGAAAAACCCGCTGGCCCGCCGCAACGAACCCGAATGCTGCGGCGACGGCGGTGATGACGAGGTGAAGGATCTCTGGTGGCGTGTGCGCTGGAGCGCCGCCATGACCGCTCCCGTCGTGCTGCTCTCCATGGGCATGGACCTGCCTGTCATCCGCGACATCCCGCATGAGGCCTCCGGCTGGATGCAGCTGGTGTGGGCCTCCCCGGTGGTCTTCTGGGTGGGCTGGCCGCTGATGCAGCGCTTTGTCGCTTCGCTGCGCACATTGCGGTTCAACATGTTTACCCTCATCGGCCTCGGAGTGCTGGCGGCGTGGGCTTACAGCACCATCGCCCTGGTGGTGCCTCAGTGGCTGCCGCATCAGGCCGGGCACATGGTCTTCTACTTTGAAAGCGCCGCCGTCATCACCGTGCTGGTGCTGCTCGGTCAGCTGCTGGAGCTGCGCGCCCGCCGGGCCACCGGCTCCGCCATCCAGGCGCTGATGAGCCTCGCTCCCAAGACCGCCTTCCGCGTCCACGATGGAGTGGAGACCGAGACACCCCTGGACGAGATCCAGGTGGGCGATGTGCTGCGCATCAAGCCCGGCGCGCAGATCCCCGTGGATGGCAGCGTGCTCGAAGGCAGCTCCACCGTGGATGAATCCATGCTCACCGGCGAGTCCATGCCGCAGGAAAAGGCAGCCGGCGCGGCCGTCACCGGCGGCACCGTCAATGGCAGCGGCACCTTCCTCATGCGTGCGGAGCGTGTGGGCGCGGACACCATGCTCAGCCAGATCGTGGAGATGACCGCCAAGGCCCAGGCCAGCCGTGCACCCGTGCAGCGCCTGGCGGACCGAGTTTCCTCCTGGTTCGTGCCCGCCGTTGTCGGCGTGGCGCTTTTGACTTTCCTCCTGTGGTGGGCCTTCGGGCCGCAGCCCTCCTTTGCCTTTGCCGTGGTGAATGCCGTGGCCGTGCTCATCATCGCCTGCCCATGCGCGCTCGGTCTCGCCACACCCATGGCCGTCACCGTGGGGTTGGGGCGCGGCGCGCAGCTCGGCGTGCTTATCAAAAACGCCGAGACGCTCGAACGCCTGCAGGAGATCGACATTGTCATGCTCGACAAGACCGGCACCCTCACCGAGGGCAGGCCCTCCGTGGTGGAGATCTTTCCGCTGCCCGGTCTTTCCGCACGCGATCTCCTCGCCTGCGCCGCCGCCGTGGAGGTCCCCAGCGAGCACCCTCTCGGCACCGCCATTGTCAATGCCGCCAAGGAGCGCAGCATCCCGCTCGCCGCAGTCGCCGACTTCCAGTCCATCACCGGCGGTGGCGTGCTGGGAAACGTGGGCGAAAACGAAGTCTTCGTGGGCCAGGAGTCCTTTCTCAAAAAGAACGGTGTGATCATCAGCGCCGAATGCCAGGCGCAGTCGCAGAAGATGCAGGCCGAGGGCTGCACCGTGGTCGTCGTGGTGCTCAATGAAAAGCCTCTTGGCCTCATCGCCATCAAGGACAAGATCAAGGACTCCGCACCGCCCGCCATCGCCGAGCTGCACGCACTGGGGCTCAAGCTGCAGATGATCACCGGAGACCTGCAGGCCACCGCGCAGCGCGTCGCTAAAGACCTCAACATCGACGAAGTTGCCGCCGAGGTCTCGCCCAAAGAAAAGCTCCTGCAGGTCTATCAGGCGCGGGGAAAAGACCGCCACGTCGCCTTTGCCGGTGACGGCATCAATGACGCCCCCGCTCTCGCTGCGGCGGATGTCGGCATCGCCATGGGCACAGGCACGGGTGCCGCCATCCAGAGTGCTGCTGTCACCCTGGTAAAGGGAGACCTCCGTGCTCTGCACCAGGCTTTCTCCCTCAGCCGCGCCACCATGAAGGTCATCCGCCAGAACCTCCTGTTTGCCTTCCTCTACAATGGTCTGGGCATTCCGCTGGCCGCAGGCATTCTCTACCCGCTCACCGGCTGGCTGCTCAATCCCATGATTGCCAGCGTGGCCATGTCTCTGAGCAGTGTGTCCGTCATTTTGAACAGCCTCCGGCTGCGGCGGTTTAAATAAAGCGGCAGGTTGTTTTATGCCCGCCGCCGCATCACAGGGCTTGCCCGTGCCGGTGTTATCTGAAACATTTCCGTCATATTTCCTATTTCCTCTGTGAACCCTGACCCGGCCCAACCAGCACCCTCATCCGCAGACAAAGATGCCGCGCATCTGCCTCCGGCGGAGACTCCCACGGGCATGGTCACGCTCGGGCCGGAGGATGTCACCATCTCCATCCCCAGCCTCAACCCCGGCGCGTCGGCCACCAGCCAGATCACAGTGGGCGCTTCTGAGCAGGACTCCCCCACCGGCATGATCACTCTCGGCCCGGAGGACCTGACCATCGCCATTCAGAATCCCAGCCGCAGCCTGCCTGCAGCCACTCTGGGGGCAGGTCACAAGCCCGCGCCGATGGACACCGGCCACATCACGCTGGGCCCTGAGGACCAGACCATCGCCATCCCCACCGGACGCCCCGGTACACTTCCAGGCGCTGCCACGCTTCCCGGTGCCGCCACGCTCGCCAGTCAGGGCGGGCTGCCCGCCGCCACCGCAGGGTCCATGGCCTCCATGGGCACCACCTCCAAGCCGCGCTCCCACATGGAGTCCCTCACCGGCAATGACGGCTGGATCGGAGATCGCTACCGCCTGCTAGACAAGCTCGGCGAAGGCGGCTTCGGCGTCGTTTACCGCGCCGAGCAGGTCAAGCCCATCCACCGCATCGTCGCCATCAAGATCGTCAAGGCCGGCGTCACTTCCGCAGACATCCTCGGCCGCTTCGCCATCGAGCAGCGCACTCTCGCCATCATGGAGCACCCAAACATCGCCCGCATCCTCGACGCGGGCGAGACCGACATCGGCGCTCCCTACTTCGTCATGGAGATGGTCAAAGGCCGCTCCATCACCCAGTACTGCAAGCAGAACGAGTTCGACCTCCGCCAGCGCCTCGCCCTCTTCATCCCGGTCTGCCGCGCGGTGAACCACGCCCACCAGAAGGGCATCATCCACCGCGACATCAAGCCCGGCAACATCATGGTCATGGACGAGGCCGGCAAGGCCGTCCCCAAGGTCATCGACTTCGGCATCGCCAAAGTCCTCGAAGGCGAGGGCTCCGGCCACACCATCGCCACCGGCGTGGATCAGCTCGTCGGCACCCCCGGCTACATCAGCCCCGAGCAGATCGAAAACGGCAGCTCCCATGTGGACACACGCTCAGACGTCTATGCCCTCGGCGGCGTGTTCTTTGAGCTCGTCTGCGGCAAGCCCCTCATCACTCCCGCAGACATCTCGGCAAAGCCCATCCACATCCTCCTGCGAGACCTCGCCGAGAAAGACCCGCCCCGCCCCTCCAGCATCGAGCCCTCCGTGGCCGGGGACCTCGACTGGATCGCTCTCAAAGCCCTCGAGCGCGACCCCAATCGCCGCTACGGCAGCGCCGACGATCTGGCAGACGACATCACGCGCTACCTCAGCTTTGAGCCCATCACCGCCCGCCCGCCCAGCCGGCGCTACCTCATCACCAAGTTCGTCCGCCGGCATCGCGTCGGTGTCGCAGCAGCCATCGCCATCTCGCTCGCCGTTCTCATCGGCGGCATCACCAGCACCGCGCTTTATTTTGAAGCCGAGCGCAACCACCAGGAGGCCGAGCGCGGCCGCGAAGACCTGCGCCGCTCCTACAGCCGCTCCGATCAGCAGATGGCCCGCCAGTTCACCGAGCGCGGCCAGCACAATGACGCCGTGGCCTACCTCGCCCGCTCCCTGCGCACAGACCCCGCCAACGAGCTCTCCTCCACCAATCTCCTCTCCCTGCTCGCCAACGTCCACCTCATCCGCCCGGACACCGCCCCGCTGGCCCTGCCGGATGGTGTGGAAGATGCCGCCAAGGTGATCGTCAGTCAGGAGACCGGGCGCGTGCTCGCGGCCAGCTTCATCACGCCCAAGGCGGGAGCGGCACCTGAGCCCGGCGGCAGGCGCGAGACCATCTCGATCTGGGACATGAAAACCGGCGAGCGCACCGACCACCCTGTGCCTCCTGAAGTCGAGATCACCTGCCTCGATGTCACCCCCGACGGCCAGCACGCCGTCATCGCGCGCGACGATGGCAATGTGGAGCTCTGGAATCTCAAAGACGGCAAGCGCCGCACCCTCCTGCCGCGCATGCCCACGCTCGTCACCTGCATCGCTATTTCCGGCAATGGCACAAAGCTCCTCGCCGGCAGCGAGGTGGACGCCGCAGGCATGGGCACCATCCACGTCTGGGACCTCCGCCAGCCCCAGGATCCCGCCAAGGTCCTCCAGCAAAAAGGCGTCGTCGGCGAGATCGCCGTGGACGATGACGGCATCTTCGCCGCCTCCATCTACAGCGGAGACCCCATCAATCCCGAAGGCGCAGACGGTGCCGCCACCACCTGGGACCTCCGCCTCGGCCAGCAGGTCGGCGACCCCATCGAGGTGGACAAAGGCCTCCTCCATGTCGCCATCGAGCCCACCAGCGAGCTCATCGCCCTCGGCATGAACAAAGGCGAAGTCTTCGTCGGCAATTTCCGCAACGGCGGCGAAGTCCTCCCCCCCATCACCCATCCCTCCTCCATCACCTCCCTCGCCTTCAGCGACGACGCCAAATCCATCGTCGTGGGCGATGGCGGCGGCTACGTCCACATCTGGAATCTCAGCGACGGCAAGCTCCGCTTCCCCACCCGTCCGCACGATGGCGAAATCCTCAAGGCCACACCCGCCGCAGACACCAGCCTCATCACCTCCGTCTCCCGCCACGGCGATGTCAGCGTCTTCGACATCCAGACCGGCGCGCTGCTCTCCTCCCACATCGACTACGTCGTCAAAGACGCCAGGATCACCCGCGACGGCTCCCTCCTCGCCCTCGCACCACGCGGCATGCCCTTCGTCCAGGTCTGGAACATCCACGAGCGCATGTCCGGCCGCAAATTCGTTGACGTGCTCGACAAAAACCTCATCACCCGCATCAAGGGCCCGGACAACTCTCCCGACCAGCTCCGCAACTCCGAAGCCGGTGGCGCCAACCGCAAAAAATCCCTCTACGCCGCCGCCGACCCCGACGGCACCGTCTTCATCTACGACGCCAAAAAGCTCCAGCCCATCGGCAAGCCCTTCCACCACCCGCCCGCCGTCGGTGCTGTGACAGTCACGCAGGATGAAAAACTCCTCATCACCTCCGGGCGCGATCGCGCCGTGCGCATTTGGGACATCGCCACCCGCCAGAACATCGTGACGATGCAGCACCACTCCTACGTCCCCGTCATCGCCCTCAGCCCCGATGACAAACGCCTCGTCACCGTCACCGACGAAGGCGAGATGCGCGTCTGGGAGCTCGCCACTGGCGACTGCCTCACCCCCGGCATCCGCGACACCCCGCGCTCCAGCAGCGACGAGGAGGGCATCGTCGTCGCCCGCGTGTCAGACGACGGCGCCAGCGTCCTCTTCCGCGTCTCCGGCCACGGCTTCTTCACCGCCGCCATGCCACCCCAGGGCGCCCGGCTGCCCGGCTGGTTCCTCCAGCTCGCCGAAGGCATCGCCCGCCGCCATCTCTCGCCCGATGGCAATCTCAAAGACGTCACCCTGGAGGAGTACGAGACCGCCGTCGCCGCCGTCCCCAAAAAGCCCGCCCCAGGCCAGGAGCTCGCCTTCAAATGGGCCCGCTGGCTCCTCGCCCCTCCCGCATCGCGCCCCCTTTCTCCCTTCGAGACCCAGCCCTTCGAAGACTACCTCAAGTCCCTCAAAACCCACGGCTCCCCCGCCGCCGCCCGCGAGCTCCTCCGCTACCGCCCCAAAGACAAAGACGCCGCCACCCGCGCCAAGCTCCTCGTCCCAGCCCTGCCCAAGTAAAATCAGGCAGCCCGCACCTGCGCCAGCATAGTGGTCCGCACAGTCCCCTGTGCGGCGCTCCGCAAACACCACCGCCCCGCAGCCCATCTCTCCCTCTCCCCGCCCCAGTCTCACAAAAACCAAAACAAATGTCCTCCGGGGAGAGGGCTGGGGTGAGGGGCCGACAACCCTCCCCCCTCGTTGCATTCACCCACCGCACCACCCTCATGCGGAGGATAGCCGTCCCGGCTGTCCACGGCAGACAGGCCTCCGGCCTGTCCATCCCTCCCAGTACTCCGCCCCATAGTGGTCCGCACAACGCGAAGCCAGCCGCAGGCAATCATAGTGGTCCGCACAGTCCCCTGTGCGGCGCTCCGCAAACACCACCGCCCCGCACCACTCTCATGCGGAGGATAGCCGTCCCGGCTGTCCAAGGGAGATAGGCCTCCGGCCTGTCCATCCCTCCCAGTACTCCGCCCCGTAGTGGTCCGCACAACGCGAAGCCAGCCGCAGGCAATCATAGTGGTCCGCACAACGCGAAGCCAGCCGAAGGCAATCCCCTGTGCGGGGCGCTCCGCAAACACCACCGCCCCGCCCCGCAGCCCATCTCTCCCTCTCCCCGCCCCAGTCCCACAAAAACCAAAACAAATGTCCTCCGGGGAGAGGGCTGGGGTGAGGGGCCGACAACCCGCCCCCTCGTTGCAAACACCACCGCACTACCCTCATGCGGAGGATAGCCGTCCCGGCTGTCCACGGCAGACAGGCCTCCGGCCTGTCCTTCCCACCCCGCATCTCCGCCCCCAACTTCCGGAAACTCCGGGCCAAACCACCGTAAACAACAGTCAACAACCGTAAACCACCGTCAACGGCTCTCGGCCCTCCGGGCCGCCTACCCCGCCACCACCGCCGCACGCGCATTCTCCTCCGCGCCCGTCTTTTGCAGGTAGTAGTCATAATCCCCCGCATACGCCTGCACCTTCCCCTCCGTGATGTGCAGCACCTTCGTCCCCAGAGACCGGATAAAGTGCACATCATGGCTGATGAACACCAGCGTCCCCTCAAACTTCTGCAGCGCCAGGATCAGCCCCTCGATCGCCCAGATGTCCAGATGCGTCGTCGGCTCGTCCATCAGCAGCAGGTTCGGCGGATCCACCAGAAACTTCACCAGATTCACGCGGCTCTTCTCGCCACCGCTCAGCACCCGGCACTTCTTGTGCACATCCTCGCGCTTGAAAAGGAATGAGCCCAGGATGCTCCGCGCCTCATCTTCCCGCAGCTCCGGTGCCACGCGCTTCAGCTCCTCCAGCACGCTGCAGTCCGGGTCCAGAGTGTCTGCGCGATGCTGCGAGAAATACCCCAGCTTCACATTCGTCCCCAGCTTCCGCTCACCCTTCTGGAAAGGCACCTCCCCGGCCAGGATCTTGATCAGCGTGCTCTTGCCCGCCCCGTTCGGCCCCACCAGCACCGTACGCTCCCCGCGCTCCACCTCCAGGTCCAGACCGCGATACACCTGCTTCGTCCCATACGCCTGGTGGATGTCCGTCAGCGTGATCAGCCTCTGCCCGCTGCGCTGCGGCTGCGGGAAGTTAAAGCGGAATCCCTTCCGCAGCGGCCGCGGCTTCTCCAGCTTGTCCATCTTCGCCAGCTGCTTCTCGCGGCTCTGCGCCTGAGACGCCTTCGATGCCACCGACCGGAACCGGTCGATGAAATCTTGGATCTGCTCGATCTCCTTCTGCTGGTTCTTGTACGCCTGCATCGCCCGCTCGTAGTTCTCCTCCCGCTGCTTCAGGTAGTCACTGTAGTTCCCCTGGTAGCTGATCAGCTTGCTCTCCTCGATCTCATACACCTGCTGCACCAGCTCATCCATGAAGTCGCGGTCATGAGAGATGATCAGCAGCGCCCCCGGATAATTTTTCAGGTAATTCCGGAACCACATCAGCGACAGCAGGTCCAGGTGATTCGTCGGCTCATCCAGCAGCAGCAGATCCGGCTCCATCACCAGCAGCCTTGTCATATGCGCACGCATCACCCACCCGCCGCTGAACTCGCGCGCCGGCCGGTTAAAGTCCTCCTCCTTGTACCCCAGCCCCTTCAGGATCTTCTTCGCCTTCGCCTCCGTCTGCGGGTCCTGCAGCGCATCATGCTTCGCATGCGCCTCAAAATACTCCGGGCTGGAAACATCCCCCGCCGCCTCAAAGGCGCTCAGCGCCTTCTCCAGCGTCTCGATCTCGCCAGCCTTCCCCGTCGCCACTTCCAAAACCGTCTCATCCCCCACCGGCTCGCTCTCCTGCGGCAGGAAGCCCACCGTCGTCCACTCATCCCGGATCACCTCCCCGGCGTCCGGCGTGTCATTTTTCAGGATCAGCGAAAACAGCGTGGACTTCCCCGCCCCATTCGGCCCCACCAGCGCCACCCGCTCCCCATAGTTGATGGTCATCGACGCCGCGCTGAAAAGCGTGCGTGCATTAAAAGTCTTCGTGACGTCGCGGATGGTAAGCATGGCAGAGGGAAGGGGGCTTATGACGTACGTCGTCCCACGCCACTTGCAAGGCCCAGCATGCCCCATTGCCCCAACCATTCTCACGAACCACACTCCGCTTCAGTTCCTGATTCGCGCTCATTCGCGGATATTCGCCAAAATTCGCGTTTCAAATTTAGCCTTCAGAGAAAAAGGGGGGGCACCTCAGCTACCCCACCCCACGCCACTTGCAAGGCCAAGCATGCCGCGCTGGCCTTTGCGGCATGCTTGGCCTTGCCCTCCGAAGCTCATGGCCCCCGTCTTGTCCCCCGTAGCTAGAAGAGCGAAGGAGGGGCCGCACAGGTAGGGAGGCTTGTCCTCAAGCCTCCGCCGCACGTCCCCATGCCCCCTTCACACAAACCACGCCCTCCCTCCGTACTGGGAGCGCCGAAGTCCACATCGGCTCCGGCCTGCCACTCCGCTACACCACAACCACTGCACACAGTTCCAACCATCTGCAATCCACAGCAGGCCTCTCTTCACCCAGCCCCAAAGGGGCGAAATAGCGCAGCCCATTGCAGGCGAGTCTCAGCGAACGTCGCCTTGGATCAAGCTCAACAAAACAGGAATAGCAAATCCAGTAGCGCATCGCACTCTGCCGAGTTCCAGCAGTGCCCCGCTAGATCACCCACCGCTAACTGTCCCCTAATCTTTTGCCAGTCTCCCGCTCACCGCATTCTGATTCACGCACCCAAGTTCCTTTTTTCGAATTATCCGAAACCGAGGACAGCGGAACAAATCAAACATCACAGAAATTGTATATCAGGATCGCAAGCACCAGTGATGGCGAGATGCTACCCTCAATCTCTGCACAGCATTTTTGTTAGAAGGGCGGATTGTCTATGCAGCGTCCTCAGTGGGTGGGTGAGAGCTACTTGAGTGGAGGGAGGAATTCAAACGATGAATTTCGGGCAGTTGTTCATGCAATTCGGAGGCGTTAAATTCACCGATGCATGTGAAAACGGCAGACCAAAATTTTTTGCAATCAAGCCTTCCGAGTTTTTTCAAAACTACAGCTGCAAATAAATCCATCGTGCGAAGCAATGTCATTTTACGTGCCTTTGCCAAGCTGATACTACCTCCATCAATCAGCTTGCCGCGAGTATGGGGGGCACTCTTTCGGCTCGTGTTGCCAATGAAAACTCCCTTCGGCTCGAAGTCTTCTCTGACGATAAATTCGTCCATCCATCCTGCAAGAGCGCGAATAGCAGGGGAACCAAACACTGGGTTATGCGTGCCCTTGATTTCAGCGATTGCAACGATGTGTCCCGGGACTTCAATCCTCCAGTCCTCTTTCTCAGAAGACGCTTCAATAACTCGTGCTCCTAAAAATTCGAGCGCCTCTTTTACGATTGACTCCAAGGCAGGTCCATCTGCATAAAGAAGTTGATACCATCGTCGCTCGGTTGACAGTTTTGCCTCATGCTCTGCAATTCTGCTTTGAAGATCAGTTAGCGCATGTTGGTCGCGTTCTAGCTCCTGAAGGATGTCAATTTCCTCCGGAATGCGTAACCCCTGAATCCACTCAGGCAAAGGATGCAATAGATCCACGTCCAAAAAAAACTTAGCCACAGCAGCGTCGTCTTCTGGCGGGCCCTTGCCAGTGGGCGGAAGGATAGCGAGCGAGCTTTTATTGCGTCCCTCATAGTAGAGACCGAAAACAGTGCCGTAGCTTGTAACACGACCCTTATATTCGGTTTGGTTGCCTCGAAAAAGAGAATTGTGTATATTGTAAAAGTTAATTGATTCGTTACAAATAACAACGCGATCTAAATAACACCTGAGGCATGGCGGGGTATTGGCTTGGAAAGGTGCACGTGATACGTCGAACGGTCGTATATCCCACTCAAGCTCCAACAACTTTCGAGGCGCAGATTTGCTGGAAACTCCATGGCAAATAATTATACCGCCATTTGATAAAATAGTTGCCCATGCTCTACACAGGCTTTCTTCAAGGGGATTGGGGATATTCAGCGGACGAACGCCGAAGTTCACAGCCATTGAATCGAAGTCTGCAAAATTGACGATGGTGTTTAATTTATCCCAGGAGACTCTATAAATATGTGCACTTTCATTCCTCAAGACATGATTGATATCTGTAACAAAGAGAATTTTTTTTGGTCTTCCAGGCATTGTGGCTGTGGCGGAAATAGATGGCAAGCCAAGACTGTCAACTAGCATTCATCATCCTCTCCGAATGCAGTTTAGTAGAAATAAGCTGGTGCTCATCTGCGGCATTACGTTTTGATGGCTGTTATCTGGCTTTACTTCGGTGTTTTAAAAATCGCTTCTTCGGGTGTATCGATGGCAGACAGGATGTTTTCTGAGATCTTGTCAATGAGTTTACTTCCCCAGAAAGGGTCATTTACATCATAATAGATGACACGAATATGATGAAGATCGAATGGAACATCTTGCTCATTGGATGAAACTAAAACAACGGGTTTTTTAAGTGCATGCGCCAAGCCAAGTTCATAAAAAACATTGGGGTTTCGAGTGGTTAACTCAGCGACTAGCACTCTGGCACTATAAATGCCCGACCAGATTTGATCGATAATTTTCCCAGTGCCAAATATTTCGTTGTCTGCGCGGATTGGTATTAAACCTGTTTTCTCAATGGCAGGTTTATATATTTTTTCATAGTACCCTCCCAATGGGTGGGCGAACGGCATCATGACGAAACATGAGTCGTTGGACTTCAGGCTAACCGCTTTTTCTAACTTTTTAAAAAGCTCTGTTGAGCCTGTTTTCGGCGCTCCGCCATGAGAAATGTCAATCACTCTAATTTTGCCGTCATGCTCCTCCAATAACTGGGCGCTCTTGAGTGAGTCAAAAAACACAGCTCTGAACTCGAACACCTTATCTGGAGGAATTTTAAACTTATCAGTGAGTGCATTGTTGAAAAATGCTTCATCGGGCAAGTTTTCTCCACGGTAGTGCCCGTACACATCCTGAATTATCGGTGCACTAAGTACGGCATCCCTGAGGCCTTGTAATTCATCCGAAGGAGATTGCGGGCGTAGAATCTGTTTGGCTCGTTCGGTGATGGCTATCCGACCGTCTGCAGGACGGTGAAGTAAGCCGTATTTGATGCCGGAACTGACCTCAACGTGGTAAGGGCCATGGAAACCAACCCCCACGAAATCCGCGCTTTCCTTGACTGTGCATTCTTTGCCAGCGTTTTGGTCTAAAATTGCTTTCGGTATTCGTAGAGCTTTGTCCACGGAATGACGAGGGTATTTTGCGGGTGCGCCGGGGGCCTTACGCTTTTTTGCCGACTTCTTTCCAGCCTTTTTATTTTTAGATTTTGCAGTTTTAGGCTGCACTTTTTCCGCATTAGTGATGTTGTTGTCCTCGCTCATGGTATGATCCTCTATCGTAGGCTACATGATTATTGTTTTATTAAAAAGATTTGTCTAATGGTAGTTTGCTGACGGACTTCACCAAACAGCGGTGTCTTCCCCCGAAAAAGGCAGTCTCCGACTTAAGAACCAGATTCACCCTCAGCTCTGCGGCTAGAACCTCCGCCACACGCCTCCAGCAAGCATTAGTGCCAGCCTCTCCACCATTTCCATCTACCGGTCCGGTTCCCCAAAACAACGGTAAACCACCGCCAACTCCCTATTTGGCCGCCAGCAACTCACGCGGCTTGTGCTCCGTCAAAATCTTCGACAACGGCACTCAGGCGCAGCTTGCCCTTCGAAGCTTTAGCGAAGAACGGGTCCCCTCTGGCTCTCCCTCAACCACGGCAAACCACCGCAAACGCTTCTACTTAGAAGCCAGCACCTCCACCGCATTCTTCCTGACAGGAATCGTCCTCGTCCTCCTACTCGAACTCGTCCTCGATCCAACCGCTCCGCTTCATCACAAATCACCGCAGCCATCAAGCACACCTCCTCAGGCACTCCGGCTCAACAACTGTCAACCACCGTCAACAACAGTAAACCACCGTCAACTCCCTATTTGGCCGCCAAAACCTCACGCGGCTTGTGCTCCGTCAGAATCTTCGACAGCGGCACCTCCACCGCATTCTTCCTGACAGGAATCGTCCTCGTCCTCCTACTCGAACTCGTCCTCGATCCAACCGCTCCGCTTCATCACAAATCACCACAGCGATCAAGCCACTCCTCATCAGGCCTCCGGCCCAACCATCGTAAACCACCGTCAACAACGGTAAACAACCGTCAACTCCCTACTTCGCCGCCAGCACCTCACGCGGCTTGTGCTCGGTGAGTATCTTCGACAGCGGCACCTCCACCGCATTCTCCCGTCCCAGAAACTCCAGCAGGATCCGCACACGTTCCACGCCGCTGAGCATCGCATTCACGATCCCCTTCATCCCGCGCATCGGCCCTTCCGTCAGCTCCACCGTGTCGCCCACCTTCACGCCCACCTCCACCTCGCAGATCTCGACGTCCTTCATCTCCGCCTTCAGCTCCTCAATCGCCGCATCAGGCACCGGCGTCAGCGTATCCCCAAAGTCCACCACCTTGATCACACTCTGCGAGTAGTTCACCGCCCGCAGCGACTCGATCGGTACAAACCGCGCAAAAAAATAGCTCGGAAACAGCGCCTCCACGAACCACACCTTGCCCCGCCGCGTGTTCTTCTGAAACCGGATGCGCGGGCAGTACGTCTCCACACCCTCCAGCCCCGCCATCAGCGACGCGGCGATGTGCTCACACTTCGGACGAGTGTGCACCACATACCAGGCACGCGTGGATTCTTGTTTTTCTTTCATCAGGAAACGAGACCTCAAACTGTCCCACCCGCACACCAAGGCAACCACAAACCCAGCCTTCAAACACGAAAGGACAGAAAACAGACGCAAAACCACCCCACCTCCTCACCCCTGCCCCCTTCTGAAAAACCTCTGCGGTGCAAATCCCTGGCCATCCCATTTCGCCCAACCCCCATCAAATCTCCCAGCATCCAGCATCTAGGATCTAGGATCTAGGATCCAGCCCCCTCTCCGGCTTAACAATCGCAAACCGTCGCAAACCATCGCCAACAACCGTAACACTCCCCTCTAACTCCGCGTTTGCTTCCCCGCACGCCCTGCGCCACCAGTTCCGCCCTTTTTGTCCCCGCATGTTCGCTGATCTCTACGATTACCTCTACCACCAGGCACCCACCGGCGGCATTCCGCTCAAGGGCACCGGCATCGTCGTCGCGCTCGGCCTCATCGCCACCCATGTCTGGGCCCTCAAAAACAAGGACAAGACCCAGGCCTTCCTCAAAGCCTTTCCCCGCACCTACACCTGGGGCGCCATCCTCCTCACCATCGACTTCCTCTGGGCCGAGTTCATGCTCGCCAACATGGACATGGGCGAGTTCTTCACCATGCGGTCCAATTTCATGTACATCGTCGCCGGCGGCTACTTCGCCGTCCTCTTCTACATGAAGGAATTCCTCGCCGTCCGCGCCCTCGGCTCCCTCATGCTCCTCGTCGCCGGGCCCGTCCTCACCGCCGCCTTCCTGCAGCCGCAGACCAGCCGCCTGCTCCTCCCCATCCTCGCCTACGTCTGGATCATCGTCGGCATGTTCTTCATCGGCATGCCCTTCCTCATGCGCGACTGGGTCAATGCCCTCCTCGCCAAGCCCCAGCGCTGGAATCTCGCCGTGTACGGCGGCATCGCCTACGGCGCAGTCCTGCTCATCGCAGCCATCCTCTTTTATTGATCTCAGCGGCACCGCCACCGACCTCTGGCTGCTGACAGATAACTGACCACTGGCCACCGACCACTGCTCACCCATGCCCACCCAGCCCCGTGTCCTCGTCATCCGTGGCGGCGCGATAGGCGACTTCATCCTCACGCTGCCCGTCCTGCGCCTCCTGCGCGACATGATCGCCGACAGCCACATCGAGGTCCTCGGCTATCCCGCCATCGCCGGGCTCGCCCGCAGCGCCGGCCTCGCCGACTCCATCCGCAGTCTGGAGCACCGCACCATGGCGCCCCTCTTCGCCAAGACCGCCCCCATTGACGAAGCCCTCATCGAGCACCTCCGCAGCTTCAATCTCGTCGTCTCCTTCCTCTACGACCCCGACGGCCACTTCCGCGCCAGCATGGAGCGCATCGGGGTCAAGACCCTCATCGAGTGCTCCCCCCTCGTCCAGCCCGGCGGCCCCCACGCCTCCCGCCAGCTCGCACGCGGCCTCGAAAAGATCGCCATGTTTCTGGAGGACGTGCACCTCCTCCGCGCCCATTTCGACCCCCGCCCCCACACCCGGCCGCGCATCGCCATCCACGTCGGCAGCGGCTCAGAAAAGAAAAACTGGCCCCTCGACCGCTGGCAGCAGGTCGCCGAATCCCTCGCCCCCCAGGAGGTCATCTTCATCACGGGCGAGGCCGAAGCCGAGCGCGGCACCCAGCCCGTCGGCCACGACTGCTGGCACGCGCTGCCCCTCCCCGAGCTCGCCACCCGCCTCGCCACCTGCACCGCCTTCCTCGGCCATGACAGCGGCATCTCCCATCTCGCCGCCGCCTGCGGCGTCCCATCGCTCCTCCTGTTCGGCCCCACAGATCCCGCCATCTGGGCTCCGCCACAGCCTTGGGTACACGTTTTGCGAGATCCGACACAAGATCTGACCTTTTTATCAGTCGAGCAGGTGAAATTGGCAGCCGCGCAAGTTGTTGCGAATTCGTAACGTGCTAGTTCTCCCCCATACAAATCATGTCCGACCATCTTCCACAAGAACGCATCAAAGCCTTCCTCATTCTCGGCGCGCCCGGCAGCGGCAAGGGAACGCAGGGAAAGGTGCTGGGTTCCATCCCGCGCTTCCATCATCTCGCCTGTGGCGATGTGTTCCGCTCCCTCGACACTCGTACCCCCATCGGGCAGAAGTTTGTCCAATATTCCAGCCGTGGCGAGCTCGTGCCAGATGATGTCACCGTCCAGCTCTGGCACGCCAACCTCAAGCAGCGCATCGATTCGCACCAATTTAAGCCTGAGATCGACTTCCTGGTGCTGGATGGCATTCCACGCAACGTGGAGCAGGCCAAATACATGGAGCCCCACATCGAAGTCCTCAAAGTCTTCCACCTTTCCTGCCCTGACCGCACCGAACTCGCCCGCCGCCTGCGCAAACGCGCCTTGAAGGACAATCGCTTTGACGACGCCAACGAAAGCGTCATCCAGCAGCGTTTTGCCACCTACGAGGCCGAAACCAAGCCTATTCTGGAATATTACGCTGGCGACCGCATCCTCGACATCGACGCCAGCCAGGCCCCCGCCAAGGTCCTCTACGACATCATCGGCGGTGTCATGGAGCTCAAGGAGTGGAAGGAACTGGAAAAGATGAAGGTTTAGCCGCACCCGATGCGCGTTCTTTTCATCGGCACCGGAGACATCGGCCTTCCATCCCTGGAGTGGCTGCTCACCACGCCCAAGCACCAGGTGGTGGGCGTCGTCACCCAGCCCGACAAACCCGTCGGCCGCAAGCAGGTCCTCACCCCGCCGCAGGTCAAGGTGCGTGCCCTTGCAGCTGGCATCACCGTCATGCAGCCTCTCAAGATCCGCCACGCCGTGGAGGAGCTGAAGGCCTTCAATGCCGATGTCGCCATCGTCATCGCTTACGGCCAGATTCTATCCCGTGCCGTTCTCGACGTGCCGCCACTCGGCTGCCTCAATGTGCACACCTCCCTGCTGCCCCGCCACCGTGGCGCAGCCCCCATCCAGGCCGCCATCCGCGATGGCGATGCGGAAACAGGTGTCACCATCATGTTCATGGATGAAGGACTCGACACGGGCGACATCCTGCTGATGAAGCGCACTCCCATCGCAGCCGATGAAACCGGCGGCAGTCTTCATGACCGGCTCGCCCTGCAGGCCCCTGCCGCACTCGAAGAAGCCCTGGACCTCCTCGCCAGTGGCAATCCACCCCGGGAGAAGCAGGATGACTCCAAAGCCACCCATGTGCGCAAACTCACGCGCCAGGATGGCCGCCTCGACTGGACACGCCCTGCGGTGGAGCTCGACCGCCTCATCCGCGCCTTCACTCCCTGGCCCGGCACCTCCTGTCTTTTGAAGGAAACGCAGATGAAAATCCACCGCGCACAGGCACTCCCCGCCGCCGATGCCTGCCCCGCACCCGGCACCATCGTGCGCGCCAATGCCGAAGGAATCCTCGTCAGCTGCGGAACCGGCCTCTTAAACCTCACCGAGGTCCAAATCGAAGGCGGTAAACGCCTCCCCGCCGCCGATTTCCTCCGCGGCCATCCCCTGCAGGCTGGAGACTTGCTGGGTTGATCAGCGTGAAATTCGGTGCCGCCAGTAGCCAGGTTCTCGGCTGAGATGCATCAGCGCCAGGATAAGGACATGATCTTCCTCAATGGTGTAGAGAATGCCATAAGGGAAGCGGCGTACCAAAAACCTGCGGATATCTTCCTCCAGGCATCGCCATCGGTCCGGTGCTTCCAAGATGCATTGAATGGCAGCTTCTATCTCCCTTGTGAAATCGGCACCCAATCCAGGCGTTCTTTCCTCATAATACAACGCAGCGTCTGCGTATTCGGCCAGAGCATCGGGATGGTAGATGAATCTCATCTGCCGACCAGTTTCCGCACCAGGGCAGAACCTTCCTCACCCGGAATGCCGGCGACGGCACCCGAACGAATCTCATCACGACGTGCCCGCGCCAGTTTCAGCCAGGCTTGTCTGGAGGGACTGAGTTCGTCATCAGAAAGACTGCCAGCGAGACGCTCGACCAGTTCGGCGCGGTCATTCGCTGGCAGTTCAAGAGCCTGAGATTCGATCTCGTGAGGCGTGAGTGGCATGCAGGGAGGATAATTCCTCAAAACGGCAGTTCAAGATTGAACTGGCTACTCCTGCAGGAAGACAAACACGCCCTTCTTGTTGCCGACGACAACGTCCATTTTGCCGTCCTTGTTCACATCGCCGGGGGTCACCTGGGTGCCCACGCCGCTGTTGTCGTCGATCTGATGGGGGATGACTTTGGCTTCTCCGCCTTCACGTTTGATTTCGAACCAGTAAAGGACCGGAGCGGCGTTCGGTTCATCATCTTTCAGCGGGCCGTGGGCCCAGCGGCGCTTGCCGGTCACGATGTCCAGCACGCCGTCACCATTCATGTCAGCAAGCTGCATCGCGTGAAGCTGGCTGAATTTCACGCCCGCTGGGCTCTCTTCCAGCGTGGCGCCCATCAGCTTGTGCTCGGCAAAGGTGCCGTCAGCCTTCTGCTCAAACCAGCCGAAGCCATAGCCATGGGCGTCATAACTGCTGATCACGTCGTTGCGGCCGTCGCCATTCACGTCATAAACGAGAATAAAGGAGCCGCCGCGACCTCCAGGAACCGTAAACAGCTGCGGGTGGAAAACCCAGTCACTGTCGGCCTTGGTGTCAGCAGGCTGTTCGCGCCAGCCTTCCTTGTCCAGGATGTCCGGGCGGCCATCGCCATTCACATCGCCCACGCCGTAGCCGTGGGTGTAGCGGAAATACTTCTTGTCGTTTTCAGGAGATTTCGGCGTGATGGGGCGGAAACGGGCCTTTCCGAGCGGATTCTTCCAGTCGATCTCGGCATATCCCAGCTGCCCGCCCGTGTGGCAGATCAGCTCCGGCTTGCCGTCGCCGTTCAGGTCCTTGAAGTCCGGGGACTCATTGTCAGTCACATCAAAGATGGTGGTGCGCTTCCATTCGCCGCCCTTGTTCTGCGGATTCTCAAACACCCAGGTGTCCTTGCCCGGCCAGGAATAGGCCAGGATGTCGCTCCAGCCGTCGCCGTTGAAGTCGTAGGTGTAGGTCAGGAAGAAGTCGCTGTATCCCTTGGCCGGATCATACGGCTCTTTTTCGAATTTGGGGGCAAACTCCACCCTCTCCTTGAACTCGGGGCCCTTCCAGATGAAGCGGCCGGAGCAGATGTCATTGTGCCCATCATGGTCAAAGTCGGCAAAGTGCGCGCCTTCAGCCACAAACTCCTCGGTGAGCGTGTACTTTTTGAACTTCAAATCAGCAGCGCAAAGCGGCAGCGCCAGCAGCAGGGTCGGGATCAGCAGTTTGGTCATGGTGGTGGAAGGGAACAGACTAGAGGCGAATGATCTTGCAAGCTGGCGGCTTCATCCCAGAAACTTTCCGGGATTGAGAATGCCATTGGGGTCCAGAGCTGCCTTGAGGCGCAGGTGAGTCTCGTGCGCGGCGGGGGAGACGGCATCGCGCCACCAGCGCTTTTTGGCCACGCCAATGCCGTGCTCTCCGGTGATGGCACCGTTCCAGGCGATGACCTGATGGAAAAGCCTGTCCAGTGCGGCCTCGGCGCGCTCACGAATGGAAGGATCATCCATGGTGGGAACCATGATGTTGACGTGGATGTTGCCATCCCCCGCATGACCAAAGCAGGCCACAGGGAAACCGGTCTCACTTTGCAGCTTTTCAGCGAAATCCACCAGGTCCACCAGACGGCCGCGTGGCACCACGATGTCCTCATTGAGCTTGATCAGGCCGGTGTTGCGCAGGCTGTAGCTGAACTCGCGGCGCAGCTTCCAGAAAGCCTCGCAGGCTTCATCTCCCATCGCTTGGTTCAGGCAGATGCTGCCAAGACTGGTTACAAGCTTGGCAAGCTGCTCGATTTCTCCTTTCACCGACTCAGGCTGGCCGTCGATCTCCACGAGCAGATGGGCATCGCCCTCGGGCGTCACCGAGGCGCCGAGGTATTCGCGTGCGGCACGAAGCGTGAATTTGTCGGCAATTTCCAGCGCGCTGGGAAGGAAGCCGCTGCCGAGGATGCGCTGTACCGCATTGGCCGCTTCGGCGAACGATTTGAAACCAGCGGAAAGCATCGCACGCATGGGCGGGTGCGGGATGAGGCGCAGCGTGGCTTCGGTGACCACGCCCAGCATGCCCTCGCTGCCCACCATGAGGCCGACGAGATCGAATCCCGTCTTGTTTTTGTGGCAGCGCCCGCCTGCCTTCACGATGGAGCCATCCGCCAGCACCGCCTCCAAGCCGAGCACGTAATGGCGGGTGACGCCGTACTTCAGGCAGCGCGGACCGCCCGCATTCGTGGCGATGTTGCCGCCCAGGCTGCACTCCTTGAGCGAGGCCGGGTCCGGAGGGTAAAACCACCCCAGCTTCCGCACCTCATTCTGCAGATGCCCGGTGATGACGCCCGGCTCGATCACCGCCACGCCGTCTTCGAGGGTGATCTCCTTGATCTTGTTCATCCGCGCCACGGAAAGCGCGATGCCTCCCTGCAGCGGCACGCAGCCGCCCACATAGCCCACGCGCGAACCCTGGGGGGTGACGGGAATGCGGTTCGCATTCGCAAATCGCAGCACTTCGGACACTTCAGCGGCAGATTCGGCATGCACGACGACTTCAGGCGGGTTGGAAGCGAACCATTTGTCCGTGCTGTGCGTGGCAATGTCTGCCTGGGTGACAGAAACGCGTGAGGGTCCAAGAAGTGCGGTGAGTTGATCGGCGAGGGCGGCCATGCGCATTCTTGGGGCCGGATGCCCGGCCTTGCAACTTCATGCCCTGCGCCTAATTTGTTTTCCATGCAGTCCGCACCTGCCCGGAAGTGACCCAGGATTGAGATGTCCCCGCTCATCGCAGTCACGCATCCACGCGGCATTTACCTGCCGGAGGCGGATCTGTGGCTGGATCCGCATCATGGGAAGCAGCGGGCCTTTGTGTCTCATGCGCACAGCGATCATGTGGCGCGGCATGATCTGACGATCTGCTCGGAGATCACGCATCAGCTGATGGTGGTGCGGAAAACGGCGAAAAAATCCGGAACGGTGATGTCTCTGCCGATGCGCCAGGTCGTCGAGTGGGAGGGCTGGGAACTGCGGTTGCTGCCGGCGGGGCACATCACGGGTTCGGCGATGCTGCATCTGACGCGCCAGGCAGACGGAGCCACGCTGCTCTACACCGGTGACTACAAGCTTCGCCAGGGGCTGAGCGCCGAAAAGTGCGAGCTGATGCAGGCGGACACGCTGATCATGGAGACGACCTTCGGGCTGCCGAAGTACCGCTTTCCACCTGCGGAGCAGATCATCGCGCAGATGCTGGGCTTTGTGCATGAAACACTGGCTGCAGGAGGTGTTCCTGTCCTGCTGGGCTACTCGCTGGGCAAGGCGCAGGAGATTCTCTGCGCGCTGCGGGATGCCGGGCTGCCTGTGATGGTGCATCCCAGCGTGGCGCAGATCACCAGCGTGCTGGCGCCGCATCTGGGCAGGCTGCCGGAGTGGCGGCTTTTCAGGGCGGATGAGGCTGCAGGGCATGTGCTGGTGTTTCCACCGGGATCAAAGCCGGACCTGCCCGGAGTCCGCACGGCCATGCTTTCCGGCTGGGCCATTCAATCGAGCGCCAAATATCGATACGGCGTGGATGTGGCGCTGCCCTTGAGCGATCACGCTGATCATCCTGAACTGCATGAGACGATCGAGATCGTGAAGCCGCGCCGCATTTATCTTGTGCACGGTTCCACACGCGAGTTTGCCACGGAGCTGCGTGCACGCGGCCATGATGCACGGGCGCTGGGCGCGGAGGATCAGCTGGAGCTGGGGCTAACCACCGGCTGATTCCAGCTTCTGCCGCCGGGCAAAGAAGACGCGCGCGCTCTCCATCACGCCGTAGGCGGTCTCCTGCGGAGTGAGCTCGGCGGTCTGGATGCGGAGATCGGCCAGACCTTTGTAGAGTGGTTTGCGCTCATTGAGCAGGCGCTCCAGCTTGGCCTTGGGATCTTCCTCGCCATTGAGCAGCGGGCGGTTGTTGTTGGCGGCGGTACGGCGGGCGAGGCGCTCGGGATCGGCGTCCAGCCAGACGATGTAGCCGAGATGGCGCAGGATGGCGAGATTGCGCGGCTGGGTGACGATGCCGCCACCGGTGGCGATGACGCAGCCTCTTTTTCCCAAAAGGGAGCGCAGTGCGGCGGACTCATGCAGGCGGAAGGCGGCCTCTCCCTCTGTGGCGAAGATGTCCGGGATGCTTTTCCTGGCGGTGTCCACGATGAGGTGATCCGTGTCCACAATCTGGAAGCCGATCATCTGCGCCACGATGCGGCCCACGGTTGTTTTGCCGGAGCCCATCAGGCCGATAAGCACGATGTTGGGCTGGCGGTGCAGGGGGACTTCTCCGCCATTCTGCACGAGGCTGAGGATGGAGGCGGCGAGCTCGGGGTCGTCCCGCAGCGCATCAAAGTAGCTGGCGTAGCGCGGCGTCCAGCCGGTGGCGTGCAGCTTGGTGTTGGAGACGCGTTTGTGGCTCCAGCCGCGCTTGCGCGCGGGGTCTGGCCCGCGTGTGCCGGGCAGCTTCATGCCAAAGAGGGTGCACAGCCTTTCGAGGCACTGCCGCTGGGTCATCTGCGCGTCATCCACCACATTGTAGATGCCGCCCAGACGGTTCGTCACGAGATGCACGAGGGCGGCTGCAGCATCATCGGCATGGATTTGATTGAGGATGCGTCCCTGGCCGTTGTTTCCCTCGATGGCGGCTTTTCCTTCGAGCAGATTTTTGAGCAGAAAGGAGCGGCCCGGACCATAGATGCCAGCGAGGCGGGCCACGGCACCTTTGGCAAAGAGAGCGATTTTTTCCGCCTCGCGCAGCAGACGGCCGGTGTCGCGGTCGGGATCGGCAAAGCTGTTTTCATCCACCGTTTCGCCATTTACCTGAGGGTACACGCTGGTGCTGCTGGTGTAGAGCGGGAATGCGTTTGGAAATGCGGTGGTGAGATGCCGCATGCCGTCCACATAGACCGTCTGGTACATCTCAGCACCGCCACGGCTGGAGCTGGCGCAGTGGATGATGGCATCCACGCTGTCAGCGCGGAGTTTCTGAGCCAGGGCGCTGACGGCGGCGCTGCTGGAAACATCGCACGGCTCCGTGCGCCAGGGCCTGGCGGCGGCAAGGCGTGCTGCCGACTCCGGCGAGTGGGTGAGCCCGATGACCTCATGCCCGGCGGCATGAAGGAGATCTGCGGCGCGTTCGCCGACAAATCCACATCCTGCGACGATCACCTTCATAGCGGGCGGTTTTTCTGGTAGTAGGTCACGAGCCCGCTGACCACGCCCTGAACGTAGTCCTCGATGGCACTGGACTGCAGGCGGCCCCCGATGAGGGTGCGACCGATGAAGTGGCCGCGCAGCAGGCGGCGGTAGGTTTCCTCGTGGTTCATCACATACGGCTCCAGATAGATCACGGGGCAGTCGTAGATGCGGTTGGCCAGCAGGTTTCGTGCATAGACATAGGCGTTGTTTCCGACGTGGCGTGCATTGGGCGTGGTGTAAACATAGGCCGGCAGGCCGGTGCTCAGGCGCATGCCATTGGCCACGGCCTCCGCCAGAGGCAGCTCCTCCTGGTGCGTGCGTGAAAAGACGCGGTTGAGCATTTCAAAGCGCACGTCCTGCTGCTCCAGCTCCATGGGGGAGTAGCAGCCGTTGATGAGCACATGCATGTGGTTCATGGGGGAGAACTGCGGGCTTTTGGCATCGCCCCAGGATTCGGCGTTGAAGTGCAGGCAAACCACGAGGTCGGGCTTGATTGTCTCATTCACCTTTTTGCCGCGCGCATGGATCTCACTGACGCGGTAGAAGAGCTTCTCGCTCTGCCACTGCACGGTGAGGATCTTGGCGTCTCCGGTCAGGCCGTTGTAGCTTTCCTGCGCCTGCGGGAATCCGGATTCGGTGAGGAGCTGGCGCGCAGGTACGATGAAGTCGGCTGGGCGCTGCGGAGTCACTGGCTCGGGACGGTCGCGCACCAGGGAGACGTAGGCGCCCAGGGCCTTGAGACGTTCCGCCAGCACCTGGGCGGTGGTCAGGGTCAGATCTCCCTCCTGAATGGACTCGTTTGGAGCGAAGCTCAGAAAGCGCTCCTCCATCTGCGCGTAGCCACCCCCGATGTGGCCGGGATCGATCGCGATGTGGATGTCGCTGAGCAGCGGGCGGCCTTTGAGCGGCGGCATTTCGGCGGCAGCACGCCAGGTGCGGCTGCTCTGGGACGGCGACTCGGAGCGGCTGGCGAAGGCGACGCGTGCCTCAGGCTTGAGCGGGTCGCCGGTCTGAATGACGACGCCATCGACATCGAGCTTCCATGGCGGCAGGAAGGGGGAGTTGTCTGAATAGACGTCCTTGATGGCGGCCTCGAACTCGGCGCGGGAGAGGGTTTGGTGAAAGGACTGCAGCTTGAGCCAGTCCGGCTTGGTGCCCAGGGGGCTCACGCGGTCCCAGCGGGGAGCGGGAGGTGGCGGGGGCGTGGTTGCAGGATCGGGTATTGGAGTGGCCGGTGCTGGAGTGGCGGGCGGCTGACCGGGCGTGACCTCTGCGGGAGTGGCAGGAGCGGTGGCGGCTGGCGCGGGCACAATCGTCTGCGCCAGGCCCTGCGTCACCCAAGCGGACGCGAGCATGGCCTGCAGCGAGCAGCGGCACAGCATTCGTTTCATCATCATATTATGTGCATCCTAGACTTGATCCCCGGCTTCATCATCTACTAAGTAGCGCCACGATGAATGACAACACGGCTGACAGCGCGGACGGACTCTTTCGGCTGCTTTTTCTCGGGGATGTGGTGGGCGAGCCGGGGCGCAAGGCGGTCTCCGTGCTGCTGCCGCTGCTGAAGGAGGAGCTGAAGCTCGACTTCATCGTGGTGAACGGGGAAAACTCTGCCGGAGGCCGCGGCATCACGCCCAAGATCGCCATCAGCCTGATGCGCGCCGGCGCGGCGGTGGTGACCAGCGGGGACCACATCTGGGACCAGAAGGAGATCGTGCCCTACCTGGGCGATGAGCCGCGCATGCTGCGCCCGCTGAACTACCCCGCAGGCACGCCCGGCAGCGGCTACGTGGTGCTGGAGTCGAAGAAGTGCAAGGTGGCCGTGGTGAACCTGCAGGGCCGCACCTTCATGAACCAGCAGCTGGACAATCCTTTCCCCGCCATCCTCGCCTGCGTGGAAAAGCTGCGGGAGGAAACCCCGGTGATCTTCGTGGACTTCCACGCCGAGGCCACCAGCGAGAAAGTGGCCATGGGCTGGCATCTGGATGGCAAGGTGTCCGCCGTCGTCGGTACCCATACGCATGTGCCCACGGCTGACGAGCGCGTGCTGCCGAAGGGCACCGCCTTTCAAAGTGATGCCGGCATGTGCGGCCCGATGGACAGCGTGATCGGCAGCCAGATCGAGCCGGTGCTGGAGCGTTTTCACACCATGATGCCCACACGGTTTGGCGTGGGGCGTGGGGCCGTGCGGCTGAATGGTGCGCTGATCACGATTGATCCCGCCACGGGCAAGGCGCTGAGCATTGAGCGCGTGGCGCGCACGTGGCATGACTAGAGTGCAGCTTACGCGATGCCTTCGCGCCATGGCATAGGAACAGCCAGCTCTTGCCAGCCTGCGGTTGATGAACGAATAGTAGTTATGAACACCCTGGAGACTGACATCGAGATCGCCGCCGATGGCAGTGTGAAGCTGCTGTCGCCCCTGCCAGCCTGGCTGAAACCAGGGCGTATGCATGCGGTGATGATGCTGAAGGCCGTCCATGGCAAGCGACAACCGCCGACGGCGACACCGGAAATGCTCTTGAAACGGCGGGAGGCATACCAGGAGCTGCGTGAGATGGGCGGATTGAGCGACGTCATTCCTGATCCGGCGGTCTGGCAGCGCGAACTGAGGCAGGATCGAGTCATGCCCGGCAGGGAGTAAGCCATGGTGTGTGACAGCAATGTTCTCATCTACGCCGCCGAACCGGGCGATGTACTTTGCCTGCCTTTTGTGCAAAGGGCGGATGCTTTGATTGCGAGCGTGTCACGCATTGAAGTGCTGGGTTTCCCGCGCTTCGATTTATTGCCCCAAGAACGAAAGGACAGGCTGGAGGTGATCATTGCATCCTCGGTCGAAGTGCCGTTGGACGATGAGATTATCCGGCGCTCGATCCAATTGCGCAGGCAGAAGAAAATGAGTCTGGCAGATTCAATCATTGCCGCCACTGCGCTGGAGTACGACGTGCCGCTGGTCACTCGAAACGAGGCGGATTTCAAACACATCACTGAGCTGACGGTTATCAATCCATTTGCAGCACAGGCCTGATGGGAGCCTACTTGAGTTTGGCCAGCGCCTCCTCAGCGAGCTTGCGGGCTTTGAGCTGCTTGTACTTGGGGCTCGCGGCTTCAGTGAAATCGGCTTTTGCTTCGCTGGTGTTGCCGAGGGCCAGATGGGCGCGGCCGCGATTGTAGCGGATGTAGGAATCCTCGGGCGTGAGGGGAAGGGCGGCGTTGTAGGCATCGAGCGCTTCATCGGCACGGTCGAGTAGAAGAAGAGCATCTCCACGGCGGTTCAGGGTTTTGGCGGTGAAGGGTATCTTTTGGGCGTGATCGGGTGGCAGGCATTCGCGCAGAGCTTTGAGGAGGAGTTCGCAGGTGGCGGCGCTGGACTCGACGGCTGGAGATGACTGTGTGGCGTCTTTGAGATCGTCCTTCACGTGATCCAGCAGCACTTCGATGGGCTCGACGGCGTAGTCGCCGGGGCCTTTGGCCTGAGCCAGTTGTTGGAGACCTTCGAGGCACTCCGCTGCTTTGCCGGCCTTGGCCAGTTTCATGAGAGCAGTCAGGGTGGGCAAGGCGGGTGCGGGTGTTGGTGCCGGAGGCGCAGGTGGTGGTGTGGGTTCTGGCACGGGCAGTGCAGCAGGAGGCATGGCCGCAGGAGTGGGTGCGGCTGCGACAGCGGGCTGACCGGCGAGGTAGATGTCATCTCCCACGAGGCGGGAATATTCGGCGGGAATCTGTCCGCCATTGGAACGCTCCAGCACGCCAGCACGGGTGCGCTTGAAGACCTGCTCCACGGTGAGGCCGGGTGTGCGCAGGTGCTTGAGCAGTTCCTCGGTGTAGAGCCCATTGGTGCCATCGCCATCCAGCGCGGTTTGTCCGGCATCGGTGGCAAAGGCGATGAGCGATCCCGCAGGCGGTTTCATCTCACTGAGGCCGCCGGGGCTGATCGCATCGCGGGTGCGGCCGGTGCGTGCCACGGCGGTGGTGCGGCAGGCGTCGAGAATGACGAGGTTGCAACGAGCACCGGCGGTCTTCATGTCCGCCACGGCCTGCTCGACATTGAAGAGCTTGGTCTCCGCCAGCAGGCGCAGCGTCACATCATCGGCACCTTCGGGCGAGTAACCGGACTTCACTGGCAGCAGGTAGTTGGAGCCTGCTACAGAGATGCCATGGCCTGCATAGTAAAACAGGCCCACCTCAGCGCCGGTCAGCGTGGCGCGGAACTCCACCACGGCCTTCAGCAGCTGATCGCGGGTGACGTCGTGCTTTTCGATCACGGCAAATCCGAGATCGCGCAGGGTTTTGGCCACGGCTTTGGCGTCGTTGGCCGTGTTGCGCAGCGGGCCCACGGCGGCTTCGTATTTGGCATTGCCGATGACGAGGGCTGTGCGCTCGGCGGGCGTGGGCGCGGCAGCGGCGTGCGGGGAAAACAACGCCAGCAGCAGGCACAGGCAGCCGGTGTGGAATATGCGGGAGGGCATGGGTGCAGTCTGCAAACGACTGCGCGCTGGTCAACTCGATGAGCAGCTTAAGCAATTGGTTGAACTGTTTTGCGCAGCCCGCATCATCCGCCGATGATGCGCGCCCTTTCTGTCCTGATGCTGCTCCTCGCGGGCTGTGAGTCGATGTCGAAGATGAAGCAGGCTGCCGAGCCGCAGCTCATACCGGGAGATCCCACTGCGCCGTCGCAGGTGACGCCGGGCGAGGCGATGAAAATTGCGCAGGCGTTTACGGATCACCCCTGGAGGCCGTTTGCGCGCAACATCCTGCATGGGAAGGACAAGGCGGGTGTGCTCGTCAACACACCGGACGTGACCCATGAGCCGGGCCAAGACCGCAAAGGCTGGTGGGTGCCGGGAGAGGTGAACACAGGCATACCCTACAAGTGGGGCGGCTATGATGATCCGGCTTCTTTTGATCTGGCGATCGCCAATGGAAACGCGGGTGGCGATGTGTCGTCTCCGGAAAAACGTCGTGCTGACAATGCGGCTGTGAGCGCCCAGGCGGCGGGAGTGGACTGCTCGGGCTTTGTCTCGCGCTGCCTCAAGCTGCCGACTGCGCACGACACCAGCCAGCTGCCCGCCGTGTGCGCCGAGCTGCCCAGCGCGCAAGACCTGCAGCCGGGGGATGTGCTTAACATCCCGCACCGCCATGTGGTGCTCTGCGCGGGGTGGTTTGATCCGCAGCACACCTGGATCTACTACTATGAAACCGGTGGCGGCCCCGACTACTGGAAGCCCGGGCTGAAGCAGGCGCCGCTGGATGCGCTGCTGGCGCTAGGCTACAAGCCGATGCGATACAAGGGCATGGCATATGAGCAGGTGCCGAGCGGCAAGCAGCCGAAGGAAGTGCTGACACGCGCGGTCAAAGCGAAAGCGACGGTGGTGACGAACCCAACCGTGGGCGAGCCGTAACAGCGAGGATGTGGTTTGAAGAGTTGACGCCACCGCATGTCACGTGACAGCATGCGCGCCTTCCCGACCCACCATGGATTCCACACTCCAACCCTCCCGCACCCGCTACGGCGTGATCGTTTTCGCCGTGCTGCTCGGCATCATTCATTACATCGACCGGGTGTGCATTTCCAAGGGGCGGCCCTTCATCCAGCATGATCTGGGATTTGATGACACACAGATGGGCTATGTGTTTTCGGCATTCACCCTGGCGTATGCGCTGTTTGAGATTCCTGGCGGATGGCTCGGGGACAAGTGGGGGCCGCGGCGTGTGCTGCTGCGAGTGGTGATGTTTTGGAGCGTATTCACGGCAGCGACTGGCTACGCCTGGAATCTGGCGTCGATGACAGTGTGCCGGTTTTTGTTTGGTGCCGGCGAGGCGGGCGGGTTTCCAAACATCGCCAAGATGTTCAGCGTGTGGCTGCCGGAGCGTGAGCATGGTGTGGCGCAGGGCATCACCTGGATGGCGGCCCGCTGGGGCGGGGCCTTTACCCCGCTGCTGGTGGTATGGATTTTGGGCTTTGTGAGCTGGCGGAACACCTTCGTGCTCTTTGCGGGACTGGGGGTGGTCTGGGCGGTGTGTTTCTACCTATGGTTCCGTGACAATCCGAAGGACCACAAGGGAGTGAATGCGGCGGAATGCGCGCTGCTGGAGGAAGCCCAGAAAAACCTGAGTGGCGGGCACGCATCGATCCCGTGGAAGCGGCTGCTCACGACCAAGTCGGTGCTGCTGCTGTGGCTGTATTACTTCTGCATCAGCTACGTGTGGTACTTCTACATCACCTGGATGCCGAAATACATGGAGCTGGAACTGAAGATGGACATGAAGGACACATGGACTTCGATCCTGAACGGCCTGCCTCTGTTCCTGGGGGGCATCGGGTGTTTCATCGGAGGTGTCGTGGCACGGCGCATGGCGGCCAAATCCGGCAGCCTGAGCAAGGCGCGGCGCACGCTGGGGGTGATGGGCATGCTGGCCGCAGGCGGCATGATCGTGCTGGCCACGCTGATGAAAAATCCCGTGTATGCCATGCTGGCGCTGGGCTTCTCCGGTTTCTTCAATGACCTGTCCATGCCGGGCGCGTGGGGTGCCTGCATGGAGGTGGGTGGCAAGCTGGCGGGCTCTGTCTCCGGCAGCATGAACATGGTCGGCAACCTGGGTGGTGCGCTGGGCGGAGTGGCGGTGCCGTGGCTGATGAACCTCATGAATCAGAGCTGGGACAAGGTGCTGTATGTCGCAGCCTTCACGTACGTGATCGCAGCGGTGTGCTGGATGTTCATCGACAGCGATGACCGGCTCGAAGAGTAGTCGCCGGATCGTTTCGAGATCTACTTCTTCTGCGTGTCAGAGCTGGATGCGCCGCTCTTCATTTTCTTCAGCTCGTCTTCGATGCGCTTGCGGATTTTGTCGTCTGGCGTCTTGAGGGCGGCAGCGCGCTCGAGGTAGTCGAGGGCTTTGGGCTTGTCTCCGAGGGCCTGATGAGTGAGGCCGATGTGCTCCAGGATCTCCGCGTCCTCCGGTGACACGGGCTGCAGGAGGGTCTCGGCGCGTTGCAGCTCCTTGAGCGCTCCGGGATAGTTGCCCTTCTTGAAGTGGAACCAGCCGAGGCTGTCGATGTAGGCGGGCTGGTCGGGCATGAGCTCATTGGCCTTGGCGATGAGCTCTCCCGCCTTGTCGAGGTGTGTGCCCACATCCAGCCACATGTAGCCGAGGAAGTTCATGGTGTTGGCGGCGGCCTTGGCCTCCTCGCGTGGCGTGAGCGTGATGGATTTCTCCAGCATGCGGGAGGCATCCTCGTAGCGGGCCACGCGCTCGAGCGTGATGCCAAACTGGTAGTAGAAGAGGTGGTCAAGCAGTTCGCTCTGGCTGGCGCTGGCATGCTGCTCGGCCTCTGCAAAGTGCTGGATGGACGCGGCCCACTCCTCCCGTGCGCGGTGGGCGATGGCGAGCTGGTAATGGACGAGCGGCTGGTCGGGGAAGAGGCGCGAGGTGCGCTGCCCGACGCGGATCATGTCTTCAAACTTCTGCACCTGGTAGAGCTCCCAGCCGAGCTTGATGTAGTCGCCAAACTCTCCGCCTCCGGCCTGGATGGCGGCTTCAAGGTGGGGGATGGCTTTTTCCGGCTTCTTGAGCTTGTCATACTCTGTGGCCAGCAGGCGCTGCTGCTCGGCGTCATTCGGTGCCTGCTTGACGATCTGCTCCAGGGTGGCGAGCGCTTTTTCCTTCTGCTCCGCCGCGACGTAGAGGCGGTAGAGCAGCTTGCGGGCTTCGAGGTTCTGATGCTCGGAGGAGAGCTTTTCGCAGAGCTGGCGGGCGCGCTCGTTGTCGTTCGTCAGCAGGTACTGGCGCGCGACTTCGAGGGTGATCTGCTCGGCATCGGCCTTGCCGGCGGTTTTGAGCGCGTTTTCAAAGAAGGGCTCCACGCGCTGGCGGTACTCCTGGCTGTACTCCGCCTGTCCCAGCGGCCACACACGCTCTGCGGTGCGGCCTGTTGCCAGCCAGTAGTGGGGATCGCGGCTGTTTTGACTGGCCGCCTGGGTCATCACCTCGATGGCTTTGTCGCGCTCTTTGTGTGTGAGGTGCAGCAGGACTGCCGCTTCATAGACCTCGGCATGCTGGGGAAATTTGGTCAGGGCCTCGGCCATCGCCTTGGCGGGCACCTCGTCTTTTTCAAAGAGGTCCTCAGGCGGGTAGGTGCTGGCAAAGCGCACCAGATTCAGCAGCGGGGCGGGCGAGCGCGGGCTGGCCTGCACGGCATCCTGCAGGATTTTGAGGGCGGCAGGGCGGCCCTGAAACTGCATGGCGATGCCTGCAGTGTGGGAGGCGAGGTCCGGGTTTCCCGGATCGGCTTTAAATACGGCCAGATAATGCTCCAGCGCCTGACGCAGCTTTCCGGACGACTCAAACTGAAGCGCAGCGCTAAAATGCGCCAAGACGTCCGCCTGTGTGGCGACCGCTGGCGAAAGCTGCAGGTCAGATGCATCCGCCGCCCTGACTCCCAGGGACAGATCTGCCGCGGGTGCGGCACGGCCTGAATCCAGGGAGCTGAAGAGGGCGGCAAGAGCGAACAGCCAGCAGGGCCGCAGAGCCCTGCCGGTGAGGCGCCAATCAGGCATGACAAAGCCTCCTGCGTCCCGATGTGATCGAATCGCACTGCGGAGAGAAGCCATGCCGGAGAGGCTAGCGGTTACGACTTGTAGCGCAAACGCTTCTTGTGACGGTTCGCGCGCATGCGCTTCTTGCGCTTGTGCTTGTTGATCTTCGTTTTTCTCCGCTTTTTGAGCGATCCCATGTTTGTGTTCTCCTGTGTAGGTTGGCTTTGATCTAGTGGACGACTTTGTTCAGCGGGTATTCCACGATACCCTCGGCCCCCAGTGACTTCAGCCGCGGGATGATCACCCGCACGGTGGCTTCGTCAATGACCGTTTCCACGGCCACCCATTCCTGGCTGGCCAATGTGGAGACGGTGGGTGAGCGCTGCGAAGGCAGGCTCGCGACCACCTCCTGCAGCTTGCCTGCGGGCACGTTCATTTTGAGACCCACCTTGTGGCGGGCCTCGAGCGCACCTTTGAGCAGCAGCACGAGCGTCTCCATCTTCTGCCGTTTCCATTCATCACGGGCGGCGGGCCGGCTGGAGACAAATTGGGGGTAGCTTTCCATCAGCGTGTCCACGATGCGCAGCTTGTTCGCGCGCAGGGAGGAGCCGGTCTCGGTGATGTCCACGATGGCGTCCACCATCTCGGGCACCTTCACTTCGGTGGCTCCCCAGCTGAATTCCACCTCGGCTTCCACTCCATGGGAGGCGAGGTATTTTTTGGTCATCTCCACGGCTTCCGTGGCGATGCGCTTGCCCTGCAGATCCTTGACGGTCTTCACAGGGGAATCATTGGGCACCACGAGCACCCAGCGAGTGGGCCAGGAGGTGGCTTTGCTGTAACGCAGGTCGGTGATGACTTCGACATCGGCGCCGTTTTCCACGATCCAGTCGCGGCCGGTGATGCCGCAGTCCAGGAATCCATGATCCACATAGCGGCCGATTTCCTGGGCGCGCAGCAGGCGGAGTTCCAGCTCGGAATCATCCACGGAGGGGCGGTAGGAACGGGAGGAAACGACGATGTTGAACCCCGCACGCTTGAACAATTCAAGCGTCGGCTCCTGCAGGCTGCCTTTGGGCAGGCCAAGGCGTAGGATGTTCTTCGGTTCGGACATGTTTGGGGTAAGGGGGCGCGCATCCTAGTGGCATTTTCTCCGCTGGCGAGGGGAAATTTCAGGGCAATGCGGCCCGCCAGGCCAAAGCGGCCTTTTTCAGGCGTTCGGAGGTCGCTTTTTCGGTCTCGGCCAGGTTGGTGGTTTCGGCGGGGTCTTGGTGGAGGTCGTAGAGTTCTGGCTGAGTGCCGTCCGCATTGATGAGGAGTTTCCATCTGCCGTCACGGACGGCCACATTGGGGGATTTGGAGCCGGGCTCCTTGGGGTAGGGGAAGCCGCCTTTCACCTTGCCAGCCTCGCCGGGTTTGCGGCCGTATTCCCAGAAAAGAGGTTTTCCGCGGAGCATTGTTTTTCCTTCCCAAGCAGGGCTCATGCATTCTCCATCCAGGTCGGCATCTGGCGGACGCAGCCATAACAACGAGCAGAGGGTGGGCAGGAAGTCCACGCTGCTGATGACGGTGGTTTCATTCACCACGCCCGCAGGCACCACACCGGGCCAGCGTATGATGAGCGGTGTGCGAATGCCGCCTTCGTAGAGGCTCCACTTCATGCCGCGCAAGCCCTTGGTGCGGGTGTGGTCCAGAGTGGGCTCGGGGCCATTGTCGCCGCAGAGGATGATAAGAGTATTGGCTGGCAGGGCATCCATGAGGCGGCCGATCTGGCGGTCGGTCTCTGTCAGCACCTCGCGGTATTTCTCTGGCAGCGGGCGATCATCCTGACCCTCCACCGGGCGATAGGGGGTGTGTACGTCGTCGAGCCACAGATTCACGAAGCAGGGTTTGTCGGGGTGCTCACGGACAAACTTCAGCGTCTCGTCCACCATCCAGCGGGTGCGGTCATGGCGCTCCACTTGCTGGGGCTCGCGCTTGGTTTCCCAAGGTGTGGTCTTCAAGCCGAGGGCGGCGACGGGCTCCGGACTCTCGTAGGTGCCCAGGCCGAGGTCGTAGCCGTAGGCGGCAAATTTGGGAGCGTCTGTTACATCGCGGCCGCCGCCGAGATGCCATTTGCCGATGTGTGCTGTGGCGTAGCCTGCTTCATTGAGAATGCGAGGCAGGCTGGGGGCCTTCGGGTCGAGATAGTCCGCCTGCTCGCATTCACGGTTCCCCGCTCTGGTTTGCAGGTAGCTGGTGATGCGGTGCCGCGCTGGGAACTGCCCGGTGAGAATGCCACAGCGTGAGGCGGAGCAGATGGGGGATGCCACATAGAACTGGCGGAACTGCATGCCTCCCGCAGCCAGCCGGTCCATGTTTGGCGTGGGCACTTTTCCGCCAAAGCAGGAGGGATCTCCCCAGCCCATGTCATCCACCAAGATAAAAACGATGGTGGGTTTCGTGAAGACCTTGGCCGGACCCGGCAGCACAGCCAGAATGATGCAGAAAAGAAGAAAGCGCATTGGGCCCGTAAACGTGCGGCCGGAGAGGTTTCTGCGTCATTAAATCCGCCTCCACCTATCCAGGCCCCACCCCTGGGGGGTGCAAAACCCCATTGACGCCCCGGCTTTGGGGAATACTCTCCCCGCTTCCAAGACGCATCATCAAATCATGATTCGTCCATATAACCCACACGACCCACATCATGTCCCGTAGCTACATTTTCTCGTCCGAGTCCGTCGGCGAAGGCCATCCTGACAAAGTTTGCGATACCATCTCTGACGCCATTCTCGACGCCTGCCTTGCGATCGACCCGAAGAGCCGTGTCGCCTGCGAAACCTTTGCCAAGAGCAACGTCGTCGTCGTCGGTGGTGAAATCACCATCCCGAAGCTTCAGAACAAAAAGCTCGGCACCACCAAGCCCATCGATGAAGTGATCAACGTCGGCAAGGTCATTCGTGACGCTGTGCGTGGCATCGGCTACGTGAATGACGATGACGTCTTCCACGCCGACAAGCTTTTCATCAACAACTACCTCACCATCCAGAGCCCCGACATCGCCCAGGGCGTGGACGCCGCTGAAGCCGAAGGCAAGAAGACCGCCGAACAGGGCGCTGGCGACCAGGGCATCATGTTTGGCTTTGCCTGCGATGACACGCCTGAGCTCATGCCTGCTCCCATCATGTACGCCCACCGCCTGGGCCGTGAGCTGACCCGCATCCGCAAGGCTGGCAAGCTGGCCAAGTGGCTGCGCCCTGATGCCAAGAGCCAGGTCTCCGTGGAATACGTGGACGGCAAGCCCACCCGCATCGTGAACGTCGTGATCTCCACCCAGCACGCCGCTGACGTGAGCCACGCCGAGATCGAGAAGTTCTGCATCGAGCAGGTGATCAAGAAGGTGCTGCCGAAGGAAATGCTGACCAAGGACACCGAGTATCTCATCAACCCGACCGGCAAGTTCGTCGTGGGCGGACCTCAGGGCGACAGCGGTCTGACCGGCCGCAAGATCATCGTGGACAGTTACGGCGGCATGGGCCGTCACGGTGGTGGCGCCTTCTCCGGCAAGGACCCCTCCAAAGTGGACCGCAGCGCCGCCTACATGGGCCGCTGGGTGGCCAAGAACGTGGTGGCCTCCGGCCTCGCCACGCGCTGCGAAGTGCAGTTTGCCTACGCCATCGGCCATCCCGAGCCTGTGAGCGTGCACATCGACACCTTTGGCACCGGAACCATCAGCGACGACAAGATCCTTGCCGCCGTGCTGAAGGTCTTCTCCTTCAAGCCTGCTGACATCGTCAAGCAGCTCAACCTCCTGCGCCCGATCTACTCCAAGAGCACCAACTACGGTCACTTTGGCAAGATCGACGACGCCGACCTCACCTGGGAGCTGACCAACAAGGCCGAAGCCCTCAAGAAGGCTGCCAAGTAAGTCAGACAAGCTGCATTTCAGCCGGCTCTGTTAGGCCGCTGACTCAGCTTGAATAAAGATCAAGCCGCGCAGGGAAACCTGCGCGGTTTTTTGTTGTCAGCTGCCGTGATTCCATTCGTTAGTCATTCAACCTCCACACCTGCCTGAGCCATGTCTGAAATGCGTTTCAACCCCATCACGCTCGACTGGGTCGTGATGGCACCGGACCGGGCGCTGCGTCCGGATGATTTTCATGGAGACCCGGCGAAGTCCGCAACGCGGCCTGTGCACAGAGCCGACTGCCCTTTCTGCACCGGCAATGAAGCGATGACGCCGGAGGAGACGGCGCGCATCTCCGCAGCGGATGGCGCGTGGCTGGTGCGCGCCTTTCCCAACAAGTTTTCGGTCTTTGATCCGGGCTGCGAGCCGCAGCGGAAGAAAAACGGCACTTTCAGATCCATGGCCGCCGCAGGAGTGCACGAGGTGGTGGTGGAGCATCCGAGGCATGACCTGGACCTCTGCGACATGGAGCCCGGGCACCTGGCGCTTATTTTGCGCATGTACCGGGAGCGCTACCAGGCGCTGCGCCATCATCCGCTGGCGGAGAGCATCGTCATTTTCAAAAATCAGGGCAGGCGTGCGGGCAGCTCGCTGGAGCATTCGCACTCGCAGATCACCGCAGCGCCGGTGCTATCCTCCCAGGTGATCATGCGGCTGCAGGAGGCGCGGCGATTTCATGAGCTGGAAGGCGGCTGCCTGTACTGCGCCGTGCTGCATGACGAGCTGCTGGCCGAGGCGCGCATCATCGAGGAGGGAAAGGCGTTTGTGGCCTTCATGCCGTATGCGGCGCTCTCGCCGTACCACACATGGATTTTCCCGCGCAAGCACCAGTCTTCGTATGATGAGATCAGCGACGAGGACATTGATGAACTGGCGGGTGTGCTCAGCCGCCTGCTGCGCAGACTGAGGGCGGCAGCGGGTGCGCCGGACTACAACATCACCCTGCGCTCCGCGCCCGTGGGGGAGATGCAGTCCGGCTGCTTTCACTGGTACATCAGCGTCATCTCACGCATCTCGCAGCTGGCGGGATTTGAGCTCGGCAGCGGCACGTACATCAACAGCATGCGGCCGGAGCGCTGCGCGGAGCAGGTGCGCGGCATCGTGCTCTAACGAGGCACCAGCCAGGTGCGCGCCAGGCGGTCGTGCAATCCGCGCCCACGTGTGGCGATGACGGCGAAGGCAAGAACCGCAAACAGCACCAGCATGAAGCTCAGCCCGATACCCTGCACCAGGTTTTGAACACCGGCCTTTTGCATGAACCGCGTGAGCAGCATGAGCACGAAAGGTGTGAGCAGGATGGGGGACCAGGCGATGAGGCTGCGCCACAGCATACGCAGGCGTGAGGCGTCCGTGCCATCCTCCCTGACCACCGCGATGCCGAGCACGCGCATCATCAAACCGCCGCGAAAGACCACGGCGCAGAACACGCTCAGGAGGGCGGTGAGCAGAAGATAGACGGACAACACGGAGGCGGTGACGAAGTCCACGCTGTGCAGCTTGCCTGCCATGCCGATCTCTTTGGCGCGCTGAGCGACACGGGTGGACAGCAGCGGCTGCAGCAGCGCCCGGGCCTTTTGCACCTCTTCCGCCGTGGGCTGCGGATGGTCCTTCACCATTTTCTCCACGGCTGCACGCACCGGCGGCTGAAGGATGGTGCGCCCGAGGGGCGAGTCCCACTGGCTGGGATCTCGCACGATGGGGCCGTAAGTGCCGGCAATGTAGATCTCCATGGCGGTGCGTGCTTCAGAGACGGGTATGTTTTCCAGCCCCGGCTGCTTCACATCTTTGAGCATTTCCTGGTAGGATCCCATACAGCCGTGGATGGCGGAGAAGGCGGGATTTTTTGCCGCCCAGCTCTCATAGTAGGACATGCCCATGGCCATGAAGGCGCTGAGAAACAGGGAAGGCAGCAGGGTGCCGAAGAACAGAGCAAACCGCCGCCAGCGCGAAACCTCTGCCGGCTGCTGCGTCAGAGCCTGGAGCTGCATGGCCGGGGTGTGCAGGTCAGGTGCGCCTGCCAGCCCCTTCAGGAACCGGCGTGCCTGCAGAGGCAGCGGCGCATGGACATCGCGCCCGGACGTCTCCCGCACCGGGAGTGCGTGGCCTTCGAGTGCGGAGGTGGCGACCTGATGCAGAAAAGCCTGCGGTGTGGCAGCGGCCTCCCTGGTGCTGGTGCTGCCAGGCGCCGGGAAGTCCAGAAGCTTGGCGCGGCCTTCTGCGGTGATCCACACGCGGTCCAGCGTGAGAGCCTGTGGAAGCGAGGCTGTCTTGCCTGCGGCGTCCAGCTCGGCGGCGAGGTCGTGCAGCCAGTGCCGCACCTCGCGCCAGGATGGGTGCTGGCTGATAAGATGGGTCAGAGATGTGCCGTGGGCGGCTTCATAGGCGTCCCAGGCTTCATGCCCGGTGCGCTCTCCCTGCAGCCAGCGCAGGCGGCCGGGGCGTGAGATGTTGCGCAGGGCGGGGGACACCGGCGGTGCTCCGGGGGGCATCTGATGAATCCAGACCTGACGCAGCAGGCGGGTGTCATAGCCCAGCATCACTCTGCGGCCGCCTGCGTCACAAAGAGTGGAGATGATGTGAAACGGGCCGACTTTGAGCATGCCATCCGTGCTGGTGACGGGAGGCTCGGTTTGTGTCACGACCACGCGCGGCTGAAACGCGGCCTTCTGGATGACCCGCGTGCCGGTCCACAAATCATGCAGGCCCGCGAAACCGTTTTTCCGACGCGCAGTGGCGAACAAAAAGAGGAAGAACAGGATTTGCACGAACAGCCACACGTAGTTCCAGATGGTGACCTGAGAGATGTCTGGAATCTGGTAACGGAAGAGCTCGACAATCATGAGCGCCTGCATCAGCAACGAACGCAGCAGGGCGCGTGGAATGCCGGGCGCGCTGCGGTTCAGCGTGGCGACGCGCAGGCCCACCAGCGCCTTGCCGACGGAGGCTCCCCAGAGGCCCTCTGTAATGCCGAAATAGAGGTGCCGCAGCACAAACAGCCCCACCATGAGCCAGTAGAACTCTCTGGAACGAAGGAGCTCGGGATTCAGGAGATCCATGGGCGAGCTGACCAGGAAGAGCGGGGCCATGAAGTTCGCTGCGGAGAGGATGAAGTGATCGATCACCGCTGCTGCAAAGCGCAGCCCCAGCGTGGCCGGTGTCGGGGCCACGGAAGCAAACGCCTGCAGGGACTGCCGGAGCTCGGCGTAGCTGCCGTAGCGCTCGGTGGGCTGCTTGTTCAGACAGCGCAGCACGATGCGCGCGAGCCCCTGGGGGATGTCCGCACGGAACTGCAGGGGAGAAGGCGCGGGTTTCTCCAGAGAGTTTGCCAGCAGCTGCACCATGTTTTTTCCTTCGAAGGGCGTGCGCCCGGTCAGCAGATAAAACAGCGTGACGCCCACCGAGTACATGTCCGAGCGCACATTCAGCTCCTCGCCGCGCAGCTGCTCCGGGGAGCAGAAAGCCGGGGTGCCGAGAAAAGTGCCCTCCATCGTGTGCATCGACTCCCCGCAGCCTGCGGTGGAGATGGAGAGGCCAAAGTCGCCGATCTTCACCGTGCCGTCTGTGTCCTCAAAGCAGTTCGCGGGTTTGATGTCCCGGTGCAAAATGCCCACGCTATGCGCTGCCTCCAGGCCGGCGATGATCTGCAGCACGGCATCCACCGCCGCACCCACGGGCAGCGGGCCTCCGCGCTCAATACGGTCCTGCAGCGTGCCGCCTGCAATGAGCTCCATGGCGATGACCGGCGTGCCGTCGATCTCCTCCGTGCCAAAGACGTACACGCTGTTGGGATGATTGATCGATGCGGCCAGACGCCCCTCGCGCAGAAAGCGTGCGCGTGCGTCTGAGGAGTCGAGCTGATGGCTCAGCACCTTGAGCGCGACGCGGCGTCCGCTTTCCAGATGCTCCGCCGCATACACAGCGCCCATGCCGCCACGGCCCAGCTCGCGCTCGATGCGGTAGCCGCCGTACACTTCGCCTGAACGCGGCAGCGCGTGGGGCTTTGACTGCGTCATGATCAGAGTCGCATCGGGGTCTGATGGAGACGGCAGAGCGCCGCTCATCAGGCACGCGGGGCACAGGGAGGCAGGGGCATCGGCAGGCAGCTGGGTGCCGCAGCGGGGACAGGTTTGGGCTGGAGTCATGACGTGTGTGGCTGGAGGTTCACTGACTTCCTGAAAGCTCCGGCCCGGAGGGTTACAAAAAACTTCAGCTTCTCAGCACCGCCACCAGGTGCCTCATCTCTTCATCGATCTCCGCCGGTGAATCCACCGTCTGCGCGATCTCCGCGCGCAGCACCTCCCGGTAGCTGTGCCGCAGGCGATGGATGGCCACCTTGAGCGCGCCCTCGCTCATGCCGAGCTGCCGTGCGGTCTGGGTGCGGTCGGGCTCGGCGCCGCTCAGTGAGCCCTTGAGCGCCTCAAAGGTCTCTGCATCTCCCTTCGCAGTGAATTCGGCGCGCAGTTTGTCCATGGCCCGGGTCAGCAGCTCCATGGCCCAGCGGCGGTCGTAGAGCGTGTCGGCATCGGCCTGCTCCGCGGGCTCCAGGGCGTAGCGTGCCTCAGCATCCAGTGCGTCCCATTCCAGCGGCTTTTGTCCGCCGCCACGTTTCTGGGTCTGGCGGCGGTTCCAGTCGTTGGCCAGAAAGTTTTTGAGCGCGCCCAGCAGGTAGGAGCGGAACTTTCCGCGCGCAGGATCGGCGGCGGTGTTTGTCTCCAGCAGCGAGAGAAAAAACGCCTGAGTCAGATCCTGGGCATCGTGCGGCGGGTGGCCGCGTCTGCGCACAAAGGCGTAAAGCGGATACCAGTAGTCCTGGCAGAGCGCGGACATGGCGCGGTGGGCACGGGTGGCATCCCCGCCCTGCTGGGCATCCAGCACGAGGCTCCAGCGCGTGGTGTGAAACTCGCGCGCGCCCGGGGCGATGGAGTCATTCATACCACCACATAGCACCCCGGAAGCTCCCTGCACAAGCTGTTCACCTGGCATTCGACATTTTTTTGAATCCAGAAGAAGGGCGCAAGCGCATAAGGAGGCGTGAAATCCGCAGACCCAGCGCACTCACCTCAAAGACACAGCTTAGCCTGGCACATCATCGTGATGCTCAGGCAGTGGTTTGACTCCGACTACCGGCCGCCGGGCTGGCAGGGGGATGACAAGCTGACGGACGGCATTGACTGGCGGCGCTGCATTCCCTTCATCGTGCTGCACCTGGGCTGCCTCTCGGTGCTTTGGGTGGGCTTCAGCTGGGCGGCGCTGGTGGCTGCGCTGCTGCTGTATGGGGTGCGCATGTTTGCCATCACGGCCTTTTATCACCGCTACTTTTCTCACCGGAGCTACCGCACCTCTCGCGTGATGCAGTTTATCTTTGCCGTGCTGGGAAACACCTCCTGCCAGCGTGGCGCGCTGTGGTGGGCCTCAGTGCACCGGCACCACCACCAGCACTCGGACGAGACGCCGGATGTGCACTCTCCGCGGATGCGCGGCTTTCTGTGGTCCCACATCGGCTGGCTGACGAGCCCCAAAAACTTTCCCACGGATTACAGCCGCATCCGCGATCTGGAGAAATTTCCCGAGCTGGTGTTTCTCAACCGTCACGATCAGCTGGTGCCGCTGCTGTATGCTGCTCTGCTCTGGTATGCAGGTGCCTGGATGGAGAAGCATGTGCCGGGTCTGGGAACCAACGGGCCGCAGATGCTGGTGTGGGGATTTTTCATCAGCACGGTGCTGCTGCTGCATGCCACGTTTTTCATCAACTCGCTCGCCCACGTGTTTGGCTCCCGGCGCTTCAAGACGGAGGACGACAGCCGAAACAGCCTGCTGCTGGCGCTGCTGACCCTGGGGGAGGGCTGGCACAACAATCATCACCGCTATGCGGGATCCGCACGTCAGGGCTTCTTCTGGTGGGAGATCGACATCTCCTACTATGTGCTTAAGCTGCTGTCCTGGACCGGGCTGATCTGGGACCTCAAGGTGGTGCCTGCCAGCGTGTACCGTGAGGCGCAGCAGCTCAAACTATCTGCCGGGAGGAACCCAGCATGAGCCGCCCGCGTCTTGCCATTGTCGGCACCGGTGTCGCAGGCCTGGGCTGCGCGCATTTTCTGCACCCGCATTTTGATCTGACGATCTTTGAGCAGAATGACTACGCGGGCGGCCATACCAACACGGTGACGGTGCGTGAAGACGGCCGGGAGCTGCCGGTGGATACTGGGTTCATGGTCTTCAACCACGTGACGTATCCCCTGCTGACACGCCTTTTCAGGGAGCTGGATGTGGCCACGAAGCCGACCTCCATGTCCTTCAGCGTCTCGCATCTGCCGAGCGGCATCGAATACAATGGCACCTCGCTGAATCACCTCTTTGGTCAGCGGCGCAATCTGATCAGCCCGCGCTTCTGGCGCTTCATGCTGCAGATCAACCGCTTCAATGCCGAGGCGGTGGCCGCGCTGGACGATGCACGGTATGCACGCATGACGTTGCGCGAGTATGTGGAGGCACGGGGCTACGGCTCCGATTTCCTCAACATCTACATCATCCCCATGAGCTCTGCGGTGTGGTCCACGCCGCCGGAGCTGATGCTGGAATTTCCCGCGCTCACGCTGATCCGCTTCTGGCACAATCACGGCTTCCTCGGCCTGCACACGCAGCACCCCTGGTGGACGGTGACGGATGGCGCGCGCTCGTATGTGAAAAAGCTCACCGTGCCCTTCCGTGACCGCATTCGCCTCGGATCTCCGGTGGTGCGTGTGGAGCGGGGCGCCGATGGCTTGAAGGTTTACCCACGCGATGGGACCGCAGAGACCTTTGACAAAGTCGTCTTTGCCAGCCATGCCGACCAGACCCTGCGCATGCTGGCGCAGCCGACCGAGCGCGAGAGCGCACTGCTCGGCTGCTTCAAATACCAGCCCAACATCGCCACTCTGCACACGGATGAGAGCTTCATGCCGCGCACCAAGAAATGCTGGGCCTCGTGGAACTACCGCATCCGTGAAGGTGCGGGCGGCGGCATCGAACCGAGTACGCATTACTGGATGAACAGCCTGCAGGGTGTGTCTGACAAAACGAACTACTTTGTGGCCATCAATGCGGCGGATGAGATAGCGCCGGACAAGGTGCTCAAGCGCATCAACTACGAGCACCCGCTCTTCGATCTGGCCGCCATCGACGCGCAGAGGCAGCTTCCCGAACTGAACCGCATCTCGCCGGACCAAAGCACCTACTTCTGCGGCAGCTACTTCCGCTACGGCTTCCACGAGGACGCCTTTGGCTCGGCGGTGGCCCTGTGTCGCGATCTTCTCGGAAGGGAACCCTGGTGATGCCTGACTCATCCGCCATCTACGAATGCAAGGTCATGCACCACCGGCTGCAGCCCAAGGTGCACCGGTTCAGCTACCATGTTTTTTACCTCTGGCTGGATCTCGATGAGATCGACAGCCTCTCCAGCAGGCTACGCTTCTTCAGCCGCAACCGGTTCAACCTCTTCTCGTTTTATGACTGCGATCATCTCGATCTCGGCGCACAGGGTGTGAAGGCCAACATCCTGCGCTACCTGGCGGAGAACGAGGTGGACACCACGCGCATCGCCAGCATCCGGCTGCTCACGTTTCCGCGAGTGCTGGGCTACATCTTCAATCCGGTGTGCTTCTACTACGCCTATGATGCCGCTGGAAATCCAGTGTGCGCCGTGGCGGAGGTGACCAACACCTTTCACGAGCAGAAGCCCTACATTCTTAAGACGGTCGAAGATGCGCAGCGCTTCCGCCTCATCACGCCCAAGCACTTTTATGTGTCCCCCTTTTTCGTGCTCGACCTGAGCTTTGATTTCAAGCTGCGGCTCCCGGATGAAAAGCTGGAGATCCACATCGACGACCGGCTGGAGAACGAGCGCGTGCTTCTCACTGCCCTGACCGGTGCACGCAGGCCGCTTACCAATCCCGCGCTGCTGCTGTGCGCGGCGAAGTATCCGCTGCTGACCCTGCGCGTCATCTTTCTCATTCACTGGCATGCGCTGCTGCTGTGGCTCAAGCGCATTCCCTGGCATCGGAAAGCGGCCAATGCCGATCTGCAGCTCGGAGTGCTGCGGCCTCATGCATCCATTTCACCCGGAAAATCATGAACGACACCATCACCTGCGACCCTCCCCTCCTGGTATCCAATGCGGCGGCAGCCAAGCCAGGCTTCTACGAGCGGCTCTTCATGCTTTCGCTCAAGCCCTTTGTGCATGGCGGCATGCGACTGGTGCATCCCGATGGCCGGACTCAGACGCTGGGAGCGCCCGGCGCACCCATCACGGCGGAGATTCGCATCCGCAGACGTGAATTTTTCAAGCACTGCGTGCTGTTTGGCAATGTGGGCTTTGGTGAAGCCTACGTCGAGGGGTATTGGGACACGGATGACATCGCGGCGGTGATCGAGTGGTTCATCCTCAATCTCTCACAGACCCAGGGCGGAAGCTCCTCCTCCAGCAAGGTGGCGTTTGTGAACCTGCTCAATGTCGTGAACCGCGTGCATCATCTGCTGCGGCCCAACAGCGTGGCCACCAGCCGGCGCAACATCTCCGAGCACTATGATCTAGGGAATGAATTCTACTCCCTCTGGCTGGATGAGACGATGACATACTCCGCCGCTCGCTTTGAGTATCCGGGCCAGCCGCTGGCGGAGGCACAGCACTCCAAGTATGAGGCGCTGTGCCAGAAGCTGCAGCTCAAGCCGGGAGACCACGTGCTGGAAATCGGCTGCGGCTGGGGCGGCTTCTCCTGCCATGCGGCCAAGCATCATGGATGCCGCGTCACAGCGGTGACGATCTCTCAAGAACAGCACAAATATGCCACCGAGCGCGTCGCACGCGAAGGGCTGGCAGACCGGGTGGAAATCCGCCTGCAGGACTACCGCCATATCACAGGCCAGTTCGACAAGATCGCCTCCATCGAAATGCTGGAGGCTGTGGGTGACAAATATCTGGAGACTTACTTTGCCAAGTGCGCCGAGGTTTTGAAACCTGAGGGGCTGCTGGCCTTTCAGATGATCACCGTGGCCGACTGCCAGCACAAGGACCTGCGCAAAGGCGTGGACTGGATTCAAAAACACATCTTCCCCGGCTCGCTGCTGCTGAGCGTGGGGCGTGTGAATGAGGCCATCAACCGCACGAGCGAGATGTTCATGCACGGCCTGGAAGATCTGGGCGCCTCGTATGCAAAGACGCTGCGCCTGTGGTTTGAGCGCTTCAATGCCAAGGCCGCCGAGGTCAAGGCACTGGGCTTTGATGAGCGCTTCATGCGCAAGTGGAACTACTACCTGCGGTACTGCGAGGCCGCCTTTGCCACGCGGAACATCAGCGTGGTGCAGGCCGTCTATACCCGCCCCAACAACGCCACCCTTCACCGCGCTTTCTAAAAGATCATGATCTGGTCTCTCCGCGTGTTTTTCATCATCGTTCTGGTGTCCATGCTCGGAGTCACGAGCTGGGCCTCAGCGCAGTGTGCGCTGTGGGACCTGCCCGGTACTGTAGGAGGGCACCCGTGGTTCATCGCCACGTTGTTCGACACCTACTGGGCCTTTCTCACCTTCTACTGCTGGCTGGCGTATAAAGAGCGCGGCTGGCTCGCGCGCCTCGGCTGGCTGGTTGGCGTTCTCCTTCTCGGAAACATCGCCATGGCCGTTTACATGCTCATCCAGCTCTTCCGTGTGCCCGCCACGGCGCGCATGGAGGACATCCTCCTGCGCAAGGCATGAATGCCCCCGTCCAGCATGAATCTCTCTGGCACCGCTGGGTGGTGCAGCCGGTGGTGGCGCAGCTGCAGCAAGGGACGACACCGCCCAAGATCGCGCAGGCCATCGCGTTTGGAGTGACGGCAGGGGTGTTTCCACTGCTGGGCACCACGACGGTGCTCGGGCTGGCGCTGGGCGTCTGGCTGAAGCTCAACCAGCCGGTGCTCCAGGTGTTTCTTCAATTGGTGTATCCGGTGCAGCTGGCCACCATTTTGCTCTTCATGCGCGCTGGTGAGTCGTTGTTTGGCGCTGAACATGTGCCGCTCTCCATCTCCATGATGACGGAGCGCTTCTTTGCCGATCCGATGCAGTTTCTGGCCGAGTTTGGCATGATCGGCCTCTACGGCGTGGTGGTGTGGCTGCTGCTGGCGCCGCTGCTCATTGCCGCAGTCTATTTCATCAGCAGGCCCTTCGTGGAGAAACTGCACAAACACATCCGCTTTCCCCATCATGATGCATGACTTTTGGTATCTGACCGCCGTTGGCACGGCTGTGGCCGTGGGCCTTTTCACCCTGACCTGGCTGCTGAGCCTGAAGCTGGACAACTTCAGCTTTGTGGACGTGACGTGGTCCTACGCGCTCGCTGTGGTTGCGCCGCTCTATGCGTGGCTGGCCGGTGGCGGGTGGACGCAGCGCAAGATCATCGCCGTGACGATGGCGGTGGTGTGGAGCGTGCGGCTTGGGACCTATCTTTTCTTTCGCGTCAAACGCCACCACCCGCATGAGGACGTGCGCTATGCGGTGCTGCGGGAAAAATGGCGCGATGCCCTGGCGCGCAATTTCTTCTTTTTCTTCCAGGCGCAGGCGGTGCTCATCGTGCTGCTGGCAGTGCCTGTGCTGCTGGCATGCCTGAACCCAGCGCCTCAGCTTAACGCCATTGAAATCGCCGGCGCGCTGCTGTGGCTGACTGGCATCTGCGGCGAGGCGCTGAGCGATGCGCAGATGCAGCGCTTCAAGGCGGACCCCGCCTGCAAGGGCAAGGTCTGCCAGGTGGGGCTGTGGCGTTACTCGCGGCATCCGAATTACTTTTTTGAATCGGTGGTTTGGTGGGGCTTCTGGCTGTTTGCCTGCGGCTCGCCGTCGGGCTGGGTCACGCTCTATGCGCCGCTGCTCATGCTCCACTTTCTGCTGCGCGTCACAGGCATCCCGCTCACGGAAGAGTGCGCGGTGAAGAGCAAGGGGGACGCCTACCGCGAATACCAGCGCACCACGAGCGCCTTTGTGCCGTGGCCGCCAAAAAGCTGAATCCATTTTCCATCACCGGCCGCATAACCCTCCACACGCATGAGCACCATCAACGCCATCCTCGCCAGGAACATCCTCCCAGATCCCATGATCCGCCTTGGCATCCGCCAGCGGCTGGCGGAGACGCTGCGGGAAAACAAGCAGCCCACCGCCGAGGCCCAGCGTGCCGCGCTCATGCGCTACGTGCAGGATCTCAAGCAGATGCCCGTGGCCATTGCCACGGATGAGGCCAATGAACAGCACTACGAAGTGCCCACGCGCTTCTACCAGCTCGTGCTGGGCAAGCATCTCAAGTACAGCTCCGGCTACTGGCCGGATGAAAACACGACCTTTGATGAATCCGAGGCCGCGATGCTGAAGCTGACCTGCGAGCGCGCGGAGCTGCAGGACGGCCAGCGCATCCTGGAGCTGGGCTGCGGCTGGGGATCGCTCTCGCTGTGGATGGCGGAGCATTACCCGAACGCGCAGATCACCAGCGTTTCCAATTCGCGCACGCAGAAGCTCTTCATCGACGCCGAGGCGGAGAAGCGTGGGCTGAAAAACCTCACCATCATCACCGCCAACATGGTTCACTTCCAGGGCGTGGGAGACGGCATTTTTGACCGCTGCGTCTCGGTGGAGATGTTTGAGCACATGAAAAACTACCAGGAGCTGCTGCGCCGTGTCTCCACCTGGCTCAAGCCGAAAGGAAAGCTCTTCGTGCACATCTTCACGCACCGCGAGTACGCCTACCACTACGAGGTGCGCAGCGATGACGACTGGATGGCCAAGTACTTCTTCACCGGCGGCCAGATGCCCAGTGATGACCTGCTGCTCTATTTCCAGGACGACCTGAAAATCGAGGACCACTGGTGCGTCAGCGGTCAGCATTATTCGAAGACGAGCGAGGCCTGGCTGGCCAACATGGATGCTCACAAGGCAGAGATCCTGCCTCTGTTTGCCGAGACCTACGGCAGAGACCAGGTGACGAAGTGGTGGGTGTGGTGGCGTCTGTTCTTCCTTGCCTGCGCCGAGCTGTGGGGGTATCGCGGCGGAGAGGAATGGATCGTTTCACACTATCGTTTCATCAAACCATGAAAGCCATTCTGACAGCGGCGGTCCTGCTGCTGGCAGGGCCTGTGTGGGCAAACTTCGCCGAGATGGTGAAGCAGGGAGATGCGTATGATGCGCAGTACAAGCCGGAGGCTGCACTGCAGTATTACCTCCCTGCCGAAAAGCTGAACCCAAACGATGCCGCGCTGCTGGTCAAGATCGCGCGCCAGTACATCTATCTCATGATCGGGTTGCCTGACAAGGCCGCGCGGCTCAAGTCAGGACGCACCGGGCTGGCCTATGCCGAGCGTGCCGTCAAGATCGCTCCCAACGAATCAGACCCGCACCTCGCGGTTGCCATCTGCCTGGGCAAGATCACACAGCTCGTGAGCAATCGCGAGGGCGTGGAGGCCTCCTTCAAGATCAAGACGGCGGCGGAAACGGCGATCAAGCTCAACCCCAAAAGCGACTACGCCTGGCATGTTCTCGGGCGCTGGCATCAGGAGCTGGCGGAGATCGGCGGCCTGACGCGTGCGGTGGCCTACATCGTGTATGGCGGGCTGCCGAGCGCCTCGTATGATGAATCCGTGCGGTGTTTCCAAAAAGCCATCGCGCTGAATCCCAAGCGCCTTATTCACTACGTTGAGCTCGGCCGCACTTATGCCTTCATGGGCCGCAAGGAGGAGGCAAGGAAGCTGATTCAGCAAGGTCTGGCCATGCCGAGCAGCGAGATGGACGACAAGGAGACCAAGGAGCGCGGGCAGAAGACGTTGGCAGAGCTGTAGGAAAGAAAGCTCACGGCGGCTATTTGTGTGCGTGGGCCTCCCCCTCCACCTCCGGCAGAAACACCGTCAGCAGGCCAAGCAGCGGCAGGAAAGCGCAGGCGTGGAAGACGAAGTCGATGCCACGCATGTCGGCCACCTTTCCCAGCACGGCGGAGCCGATGCCCGCGATGCCGAAGGCCAGGCCAAAGAACAAGCCCGCGATCATGCCCACCTTTCCGGGCATCAGCTCCTGCGCATACACCAGGATGGCGGAGAAGGCGGATGCCAGGATGAGGCCGATGATGACCGTCAGCACCGCCGTGAGCCACAGCCCTGCATGCGGCAGCCACAGGGAGAACGGAGCGGCGCCCAGGATGGAGAACCAGATGACGCGCTTGCGCCCGATGCGGTCGCCCACCGGCCCGCCCACGATGGTGCCCACGGCCACGGCAAAGAGGAACAGGAAGAGGTAATACTGCGAGGTCTGCACCGAGACGTGGAAGCGGTCGATCAGGTAGAAGGTGTAGTAGTTGCTCAGGCTCACGAGGTACACGTATTTGGAAAAGATCAGCACCACCAGGATGGCCATGGCAAAGGCCACGCGGCCGGAGGATGGATGCGGACGCAAGGCGGCCGATGAGCGTGCGGGCTTGCGCTGGATGCGGTGCAGATTCCGCGCCTGCCACAGGCCGATCTGCCACAGCACGGCCACACCCAGCAGCGCGATGACGGAAAACCACGACAGGGCTGCCTGCCCATGCGGCACGATGAACCACGCCGCCAGCAGCGGGCCGATGGATGAGCCCGCATTTCCACCCACCTGAAACAGCGACTGTGCCAGTCCGCGTCTCCGCCCCGCCGCCATGTGGGCGATGCGCGAGGCCTCCGGATGGAAGATGGCCGAGCCTGATCCCACCAGCGCGGATGAGACGAGGATGGCGGGAAAGCTCTGTGCACGGGAGAGCGCCAGCAGACCTGTCAGCGTCAGCCCCATGCCCACTGGCAGGGAGAATGGCAGCGGGCGCTTGTCTGTGATGTAGCCCACCAGCGGCTGCAGCAGCGAGGCTGTGACTTGGAAGGTCAGTGTGATGAGCCCGAGCTGTGTGAAGGTGAGGCCATACGAGTCCTTCAGCACCGGGTAGATGGCGGGCAGCAGGGCCTGAATGGTGTCATTCAGCATGTGGGAAAAGCTGATGGCAAACAGCAGGGCAAAGACGGTCTGCCCCGGGTCCGCTGCCGCAGGGGTGACCGCATGAGGTGGTTGGTCCTCGATCATGGTCTCGTTCATAAGGACCGTGACTCTTCGAGTGGAGGCGCTCGGGGACAATGCCGGCCTCTGGTGCTAGGCGGACTCTGGCTGGTATTTTTCTCGGATTGCCTCACGGAACTCCACCGGAGTCTGCCCCTCATGCCGGCGGAAAAAGCGCGTGAAGTAGGACGGGTCCTGAAAGCCCGTCTGATAGCCGATCTCTGAGACGCTGAGGTCCGAGTGCAGCAGCAGGCGCTTGGCATCCAGCAGGCGGCGCAGGCGTATTAGCTCCCCGGCGGCGTGGCCGGTTTCCTCACGGATCACATCGTTGAGATGATTCACGGTGATGCCCAGCTCCTTGGCATACGGTGCCAGCGTCGGCCATTCACGAAAGTGCTGCTCCAGCGCCAGATGAAACCTGTGCGTCAGCTGTGCCGCACGGGTGGTCTCCTTGACCGCATGCTTCTTCGCGTAAAGGCGCGCCGCATGGATGAAGACGATGCGCAGCGTGGCACGCAGCACCTCCTGCACGCCCTTTTGCGCAGCGTCGTACTCCGACTGCAGTTCGGCAAAGAGGGCGATGATCCGCTCGGCCTCCGCCTTGCTCACCGTCAGCCAGGGTGTGATGCCGGAGTTGAAGAAAAAAGGCAGCTCAAAGAGCAGGCTGGGCGGCGGGGCGTGATCATCAAAAAACGCCTGCGTGAATGACACCACCGTGCCGCGCATCTGCGGCGCGGGGTGGATGGTGTGCACCTGCCCCGGGCTGAGAAAGAACAGCGTCACCTGCGTGACCTCATGATCGCGAAAATCATGCATCAGCCTGCCTCCGCCCGTGATGAGGAAGAGCTGGAAGAAATCATGGAAATGCGGGATCAGCCGCTGCGGCTCCTGCATCATGGAAAACTCCAGCGGCATGACCACACAGCCCTCCGCACGCAGGCGGTCCTGGCCGTACCTGCTCATCTGCAGCGAGGGGATGGTGCGGCGGTTCATGGTGGGGGCACAGAGAAGTTCATGAATGCATGACAGGTGGAAGGACCATCTGCGCTGTCTGCAGTCAGATCATGTTCTACGCCCGAAGCGCTGGCCGAGGTGCTTTGTCCTCACGAATGCCTGACCTCTACTTTACCATAAGCGGGCCGATCCACTCGGGCTGAATGGGCGGGTTTTGGGCGTCATGCAGGCTGTTGCGCCATTCATCATCGGTGAGGGGCTTCATCTCATGCCTTTCGAGATAAGGGAGCACTGCGCCACGACACAGCACTTCCTTCCCCTTCCAAGGATGAAGCACATACAGAAAGCGCGGCCTGCCGATGCCCACAGTCAGCGCCTTGCCCAGCTCCGGGTTGGTGAACACCCGCACGGCCTTGGGGACATTGTCCCGAGGTGATGTGAAATGGCAGTCGCTGAAGTCGGACAGATTGGTGCCGAATGCCAGAAGCCACCGGGATTCTTCAGCGGTCGGAGGCAGCTCCCGCGCCTGCTTGTGCGCCAGCACGGCAAGTTGCAGGCAGATTCTTTCCAGGTCATCCCAAGGCACCTTGCGGTTCTCGGCCAGCCGCTCACGCAGCTTCTGCGCCACGGGGTGCCGTGTCAGGCCTTCGCATCGAGCAATCACCTCCGCACTTTCGCGCATGATTCGCGTGAATTTCGTCACTGCGGCGGGATCGGTATAGTCTCCTTCCTGGTATTTGGCTCCGGCGAGAAGCAGCATCTCGAGGGTGGTCATCCACGCCTCGGAGACGTGCTGTTCACTGCTGACTGCTTGAGCGGCATAGTCATTTGCCATCTGGTGCAGTTTGCGGGCGATGCGTTCATTGACCACCGCCTCAGATTCTGGCACCTCCATTATCCGGGCCGCCTTTTGGCACAGATTGGCCAGTCCCACGAAGAAGTCAGGATACCGCTCCACAAAGGCGGGCCATTCACGCAATCCGGCACCTACACTGTATTGTGGCTGCGCCTGCAGCGCCCACACGTGCCGGCTCTGAGCCCACGCTGAGAGTACGGTCTGGCATGACTTCGCCTGCCAGGAGCGGCTTTTCATGTAGGCAGGTGCGTCCGCTGGCTGCGGCATCACCAGCTGCCGCAGCAGCATCAGCCCTTCCTGATGAATGCTGGGGCTTTTTTGTAACAGCCACTGCTGTGCGTCCTTCCGGATCCCTGTCGCTTTAGAATCCGCCTTTTCCCATTCGGCTGCATAGTCGGACCCCAGCCAGCTCGCGATGCTCAGGGTGTCCGGGAAATAACTCGGTCCCTTTGCCTGCGAGAGCTTTTCCAGCAACATGGCATCCGTCAATGCAGAGGGCTGGATGACATGGGCTGATAAATCATTATCCAACCTACTCCTGGGAGAGGTGGTGATGGCCACTCCCACCGAATTCTCCGTGGATCCCTTTGTTTCCATCAGCCATTCACGAGCTTCCTGAATCCACTCCGCCGCCTTCTTTGAAGGGGTGTCCGGCGGCAAAAACGCACAGCGCAACACCTTGGCACCGTTGCATTGGCCTGCCAGAGCCTCCAGCCGGGTTTGACGATCTTCAAACCTTTCGGCCACATCCTTGTCCAGATTGAGTTTGAGCAGACGCTGCTGCGAGTGAGATAGAGACAGCATGGCCGCTGCCAGCATGTGCTCGTTCGAGGCCGCGCGGAAGGGGGCCAGTTGCAGCCAGCGCACCGCGCGGAAGTACTGCTCCATGAGTTCATCACCAGCATAGAGACCCACCGGCTTGAAGAGGGTGTAGTCCAGGCTGCTGGGATCTTTGGGCGAGACCTTCAGTCGCTCGGGCCATGTCATTCCCTGCGCCCGGCGCACACGTGCTGCCTCCTGTTCCACTTCCCGGCGCAGCGCCTCGGACTTGATCTGCACCTTGGCATCCATGAGCACTGCCGCCACGCCCACTACAAACAGCGCCATCTCCTTTGCCTTTTGGATTTGCGCTGCATCACCTTCCACTAGCGAATCAATCTTGTTCAGGGACGCCATCAGCACGCCGAGATACTCTCGCAGCTGCCCTGCATGCGCTGTTTCCATCCTGGCGGTGCCTTTCTGCAAACACCACGCATAGGCCTGAAACAGTGCGTCGGTGGTGATGAAGTAAGGCAGTGCTGGTGGTCCGGCTTCGCCATCATGCCGGGTCGAATAACCCGGCAGATAAGCCTGATAGCACTGCAAAAACTCATCGCTGGTCATCAGCACCTTCTCCTGCTCAAGGTGTTTGATGGCCGCCGGGCTGAGCTTCGCCTCCGCAGCTGAGTCCCGCCAGTCGCGCTCCAGCATCGCTGCGGGATCATCCCGGCCATAGGATGAGATGGCTGTAAAAACAGCAGCAATCAGACAAAAGCACGAAAGCCTCATAGTGAGGTCATCTAGTCAGATGGTCTGTGGCAATACAAGCTCGGAAACATAACAAGGCTGTGTCGCACCCAATAAAAAAGAGAGGCTGTTTCCAGCCTCTCTTCGTGAGTGTTCAGAACTGTTGGTTACCAGTCAGCTTACGCCAGCGCTGCAGCCACGGCCTCGGCGGTGATGCCGAGTTCCTTGAAGACGGTGGCGCCGGGGGCGCTGATGCCGAAGCGGTCGATGCCGATCACCTGGCCCTGTGTGCCGACGTATTTCCACCACAGACCGGTGACACCGGCTTCGATGGCGATGCGCTTGGTGCAGGCGGCGGGCAGGACGGATTCGCGGTAGGCGGCGTCCTGGCGGTCAAAGCGCTCAAAGCAGGGCAGGCTGACGACGCGCACGCCGGGCTTGCCTTTGGCTCCTGCCACGGCCCACTGCACTTCGGAACCTGTGGCGATGACGATGGCTTCCAGCGGAGCGGTTTCCTTCACCAGCACGTAGCCACCCTTGAGGGTGCCTTCGCGACGCACTGCGGCGCTGGCGATGCCCTGGTGCGGCAGGTCCTGACGGCTGAGCGCGAGGAGCGTGGGGCCGTCTGCGCGGCTGAAGGCGGCGGCAAAGGCGGCGGCGGTTTCTTCGGCGTCGCCGGGGCGGATCACGTCCAGATTTGGGATCACGCGCAGGCCGCTGACGGTTTCCACCGGCTGGTGGGTCGGGCCGTCTTCACCCACGCCCACGGAGTCATGGGTGAAGATGTAGGTGACGGGCAGCTTGGCTAGGGCGGCGAGGCGGATGCTCGGACGGCAGTAGTCGGCAAAGACGAGGAAGGTCGCGCCGCTGGCGAGGAAGAGGCCGTCGTAGGCCAGGCCGTTGCAGATGGCGCCCATGGCGTGCTCGCGGATGCCGAACCAGATGTTGCGGCCGGTAGGATTGGCGGCGCTGAAGTCGCCCATGCCGGTGAGGTAGTTCTTGGTGGAACCAAAGAGGTCGGCGCTGCCGGTGACGAGATGCGGCACGGCCTTGGCGATGTGGTTGAGGATCTCGCCGCCGCTGTTGCGCGTGGCGGCCTTGCCTTCGGCGGGATATTCCGGCACCACCTTGAGGAGGTCTTCGGCCTTCAGGCTGCCATGGCGGGCGGCGTCCAGCTCCTTGGCGAGAGCGGGGTTGGCGGCGCTCCAGGCCAGGAAGACCTTGTTCCACTCGCCGTGGGCGGCGGCGCGCTTGTTCTTCAGATCGGCAAAGTAGGCCTTCACGGCGTCGCTGACGTAGAAGTGGGTGCCTTCGGGGATGCCGAGGCCCTTCTTGGCGGCATCGACGAACTTGGCACCGCCTTCACCGTGGCCCTTGGCCGTGCCGGCCACTTCGGGGATGCCTTTGCCGATGATGGTCTTGGCGATGATGATGGTGGGCTTGCCGTTGTCGCTCTTCTTGGCGGTGTCGATCGCAGCCTTGATGGCGTCGAGGTCGTGGCCGTCGATGGTCACGGCGTTCCAGCCCAGCGCGGTGTAGAGCGCCTGGGTGTCTTCGCTCTGGGTCACCTTGGCCATGGCGTCCAGCGTCACGTCGTTGGAGTCATAAATGACGATGAGGTTGTCCAGGTGGTTGTGGGCGGCAAAGGCCACAGCCTCACGAGCCACGCCTTCCTGAAGGCAGCCGTCGCCAGCGAGTGCGATGACGTGGTTGTCGATGATCTTGTGCTCGGCGGTGTTGTACTTCGCCGCAGCCATCTTGCCGGACAGCGCGTAGCCCACGGCATTGCCGATGCCCTGGCCCAGCGGGCCGGTGGTGGACTCCACGCCGGGGGTCTCATGGAATTCAGGATGCCCCGGGGTGATGGAATGCAGCACGCGGAACTTGGACACGTCTTCGATGGACACCGCGTAGCCGCTGAGGTGCAGCCAGGAGTAGATGAACATGGAGCCGTGGCCGGCGCTGAGGATGAAGCGGTCGCGGTTCAGCCATTTCGGATCGGCGGGGTCGCACTGGAGGGTTTCGCCAAAAAGGACGGCGCCGACTTCTGCCGCACCGAGGGGCAGGCCGAGGTGGCCGGAGGAGCACTTGTGCACGGCATCCATGGCGAGACCACGGGCTTCGTTGGCAGCTTGAGCGAGGAGGGTTTTGTTCATGAGAGTTGGTTCAGGATCAGGTAGGGTCAAAAAAGCGCCAGATGCGGCCAAGCGCGGGACGCCTTCCTTACTGGTACAGGGGGCGGTTTCAAGGTCGAAAACTGGGGGGAATCGGACGTTATCGCCCCTTGCCATGTGGCCTCCTGCCCTGATGGTACCGCATGAACAAAGGTAACCTGCCCATCTGGATCGCCGGGGCTGTCCTGCTGTACATCGGCTGGATCGCCTTTGACATGCTGCGTCCGGTCTCGGGCGGCGGTGCCGGGGCTGGCACCTCCATCAGTGCGGTGCGCACGGCCAAGGTACCGGTGCTGGTGGAGTTTTACGCCGACTGGTGCGGCCCCTGCAAGGTGGTGGGCCCGATGGTGGATGAGCTGGCCCGGGAGCTGAAGGGCAAGGCGCTGGTGATCCGAATCAATGTGGATGAAGACCCCAAGCTGGCGCGCGACCACGGTGTGCGCGGCATCCCCACCTTCATCGCCTTCAAGTCCGGGCGCGAGACAGGCCGCGAGGTCGGCGGCATCCCCAAGGAGCGTATGCGGGAGCTGCTGGGGCTGTGAGTAGATGTGCTGACAAGAGTTGGTGGGGCATCCAGTCAACTGCCTGCTGAAATTTCAACATGCGTCCTTGACATTGGCTTGATGGTGTTGAAAAATCAGCACCCATGTGGAACGACCAACATTCCAGTGAGCTCAGCCGCCGCGAGCGGCAGGTGATCGAGATCGTTATGAAGCATGGGCGGCTCTCCGCCCGTGAGATTGAGGAAAAGCTGCCAGACGCCCCCACCTATTCGGCGGTGCGGTCCATCCTTCGCCTGCTGGTGGAGCGTGGGCACCTCATCAAGACGCAGGCGGAGGGGCGCGACTGGTTTTCGCTGCCGGTCTCGCCTCAAAAGGCACGTGTCAGCGCGCTGCACAGCTTTGTGAGCCGCTTTTTTGAAAACTCCGCAGGCGAGGCCGCGCTGGCGCTGCTGGGGCAGAAAAACGTGAAGCTCTCCAAGGAGGAAGCGGAAAAACTCATCCAGCTGATTGAGGAGGCACGTGAATCATGAACACCTGGCTCGAAGACTTGCTCCGGTTCCTCGCGCAGAATCCAAACCTTGGGCTGCTCGCGTCCGCCTTGCTCACCAGCACGGCGGTGGTTTGTGTGGCGAAGGCGGTGGCTTTGCAGCTGCGGCGGCGCTCCGCACGGGCGCGCAGCATGGTCTGGCGGATCGCCATGGTGGCGCTGCTGGCAGTAGGTGTGTGGCGGCTGATGCCGGAGGCGGCTCCTCCTGTGGCGGTGGTGGAGTGGCGTGTGTCATTGCCTGCTGCTGCTTTGCCAGACGAGCCTGCTATACCCGCACTGGTGCTCCCAGAGAGAAGCGTATGGCAGCGCGGTCTGATGTTTCTGGAGGGAGCCAGCATCCAGATCTGGCTGGGCACCGCCACGGTGCTGCTGCTGTGGCGCGTGCTGAGGGCGTGGGCCGGACTGCTCTGGCAGCGCAGACGGAGTGATCAGGCACCTGATTTCATCCAGCGGCTGCTGCGAAAGATGAGTGCACCGGATGGCATGGAGTGCCGTGTCGCACAGCGGCTCCATTCACCCATGCTCTCGGGCTGGCGCAGGCCGGTGATCTGGCTGCCGCCAGAGGCGGCCCGCTGGGATGAGCGGCGGCTGGGCGCGGTGCTGCGCCATGAGCTGGCCCACCTGCAGCGTGCAGACGTGGCGTGGCACTGGCTGGCGCAATGCACCGCCTGCCTCTGGTGGTGGCAGCCGCTGGCATGGCTCGCGTGGAGTTCTCTGCGAAACGAAACTGAACACGCCGCAGATGACGCCGCAGTGCTCGCGGGAGAGAGCATGCATGATTATGCGCGGACGCTGGTGGAGATCGCCGCCAGCCTGCCCTCATCCCTGGGCAAATTGCCGGGAGTGGCGATGTTTGGAGGCGAGTCTGTACAAAGGCGCGTGCGGGAGCTGATGAAGGCCAGCCAGTGGCGCGGCCGCATCGGTGTCGGGGCGCTGAGCATGATCTCCCTCGTCGCGGTGATCCTCGCGGTGCTGGCGGCGACGAAGGTGGAATTCAAACCGAAGGCGCCGATGTATCAGAGCGAGGCAAAGCTGGTGGCCGGAGGTCTGGATGATAAAGCTGAAAGCTGGCAGGCCTGGCGCGATGATTTTAACGGCACAATCACTGAAACGCTGGAGTCGTCGGAAATGAAACGCCGGGCTTTGGAACGCACTCGGGCCTTACATCCAGACCTCAGGGGCAGAGATGTTGAAATCCATGTATCACTCCAGGAACCACAGATGCAGGGCTCGAGCATGTTTGGCGTGCAGGCGCTCAGTGAGGACAGGGAATACGCCCGGGTCTTCCTGGATGCATTGCTGGATGAATTCATCGCTTTTCGACAAGCGATCCGCAGACAGTCTGGCGGCAAAGCTCTGCAAAAGCTCAGTCAGGATGAGCAGGTGAATCCTCCTCCGGGGTCTGTGGAAAGCAGAGATTACGTAGCGATCCGGAAGCGCGCTCAGCCCGCCACCGAAGTCATGCAAAGCGGATTGGTTCCCGTTTGGAAGCTCTGGCGGAAAGAACAGAAACAGCCCGCTGAAGAAAGCACGACGACGAAGCCGGTTCACAACAAAAAGACCCCGCCAAAGCTACGGGCTGAACATCACCTCGGTCCCGGCGCATTGATGTGCGCGGCGTCTTTGTCCCAGCCTGACGGAGTGCCGCGGTAGTCGGCTTCCTTGAGCTTGAGTTTGTTGCCGGTTTCGCGGTCAAAGGAGTCTTTGGAGAGGTTTGCCGGGGCGGAGTCGCCGGTGGCGGTGGTCCATTCGGTCATGGCTTTGGCGAGACGTGCTTTGACGGAGGCGTAGTTGGCATCATCGGCGAGGTTTTGCAGTTGCAGCGGGTCGGCATCGGTGCGGTAGAGCTCCACGGTGGGGCGTGGGGAGAGGAAGACATCTGCCTGCGGTGGCGTGAGCTTTCCGGCATCGCACACGGCGCGCAGGCTCTGGAAGGAGGGCGAGTGCACCGAGTCCGCCGGGCCCTGCCAGGCGAGGTCGGGGCGTGAGTTGACGATGTAGAGAAAGCCCTCTGAGCGCACCGAGCGGCCATGCGCCTCGTAGTCGTGCCAGTTGTGCTCGGAGAAGGCGTACTTGCGCGTGCTTGCAGCGGGATCTGCCAGCACGGGCGCAAAGCTGAGCCCCTGCATGGTGGGCGGCACGGTCACTCCAGCGAGCGTGAGCACGGTGGGCGCGATATCGATGCTGCTGATGAGGCTTTGTGTAGGAGTGCCTGCTTTGGCGATGCCCTTGGGCCAGTGCGCGATGAAGGGTGTCTTCATGCCGGAGTCATGTAGGCGTGTCTTGGCGCGGGGGAAGGGGCGGCCGTTGTCCGCCATGATCATGATGAGCGTGTCGTCCAGCGTGCCTTCCTTCTCCAGCTCTGCCACGACGAGGCCGATGAAGTAATCCCAGCGCGTGATCTCGTTGTAGTAGGAGGCCAGGTCATCGCGCGTGGCGGCATCGTCATTCAGGTAAGGCGGCACGATGACCTTGGCGGGATCGTGCTTGGGACCGTAGAGGTCGGCCTTCCAGTCCTTGTCGGCGTCCCAGGCGCGGTGCGCGTCCAGGGAGGCAAACCAGAAGAAGAACGGTTTGTCTTTGGGGCGCTGCTGCACGGTCTTCACCCAGGTGGCGTGGCCGCCTTTGTTGCCGGGCTCGTTGCCTGCATCGACAAGATCAAACGGCTCGGGCTGCGGCTGCTCGCCAGCGGCGGGTTTGTCGGAGGTCATGTGGTGCTTGCCCACCAGCGCGGTGTACCAGCCCGCCTCACGCAGCAGGCGCGGGAACCACGGCAGATGCGCGGCGATGGGCTGGTGCAGCTCCGAGGCACGCCCATTGTTGTGCGGATAGCGGCCGGTGATGACGCTGGAGCGGCTGGGGCTGCAACTGCTGGCTACGAGAATGGCTTCGTCAAAGCGCCGCCCTTTGGCTGCGAGCTTGTCGATGTTCGGCGTGCGTGCGGCCGCGTTGCCGTAGCAGCCGAGGTCGTCATAGCTCACGTCATCGGCGATGAAGAGGATCACATTGGGCGCTGCTGCAGCATTGCTGATGCAAAGCAGCAGGCAGGCGAGGAGGCGGGGCAGGGACATGGGGCAAAATGCAGCTGAGAATCCGAGCGCCTACTTTTTCTTCCCCTTCTTCTTGGCAGCAGGCGCGCCTTCAGCATCACCTGCGGGGAGTTTTTCGCCTTTTAGGTCTGCCAGCAGGCGGGACACGTAGCCGTTGAAGCGGGCATCGGGAGACTCGCCTTTCGCTGGCAGTGCTTTGATCTGCTCGGCGATGGGCTGGGCCTTGTCGCCGAGATCGCCGATGGCATTGAGGGCGCTGATGGAGGTGAAGACATCGTGCTGGCTCCAGTTGGCCAGATTTGCCAGCGCGGTCAGGGCGGCGGCGCGTTCGGAGTCGCTGCCGTATTTGGCCAGCGTCCAGTGGGCCACGACCTGCACATAGGTGGAGCTGTCCTTCGCGGCTTGAGCGATCTCATCGTGCGCGGCGCTGAGTCCGGCACTGCCGCGCATCAGGATGCCCATGGCGGACCAGTAGCGCAGCGCGCTGTCTTTGTCGGCAAATCCTGCCTTCAGATCCGGCATGGCATCGGGCTTCATGGAGGACGCCTGGCCTGCGGCTTTGAGAATGCGGGCCAGCGGATACATCTTGTCATCGTGCGCCATGTCGTAGGGCGTGGTGCCTTCGGAGCGGTGGTGCATCTCGCCCTCGCAGATCATGCCCGCATCGCGGATCTTCAGCGCCAGGCCTTCCTGCGCGGTGCGCATCTTGGCCAGCGTCTCGGCGTGCTCGGGTTTGGCGGCGAGGTTGTGCACTTCATCGGGATCGCTCTGCAGATCGTAGAGTTCCTCGGCATCTTTGGGTGTCTTCCAGAAGATGGACTGCTCCGGCGTGGTCTTGCCCTCATCGTAGAGCTTGCGCCACACGGCGGTGGTGGGGGTTTCAAACTGGTAGTTCACATGCTGGCCCTGCGAGAGGTGGGGCATGTAATTGCGCACATAGACAAAGCGGCCGTCCGTGACGCTGCGCACGCAGTCGTAGCGCTCGTCCATGCGGCCGCGGAAGCCATACACGTAGGGCTGTGGCTCGGTCTGAAACTTGCCGGCAAAGGCGTGGCCCTGCATCCACTCCGGCGGCTGCACGCCGATGAGGCTGAGCAGCGTGGGCGCGAGATCGACAAAGCTCACGAGGCGGTCTGACTTCACGCCAGCACCGTATTCCTTCGGCGCGAGGTGCTTCCACTTGGGCGGGAAGTACACGACCATGGGCACCTGCAGGCCGGAGTTGCTGGGCCAGCGCTTGTTGCGCGGCATGCCGCTGCCGTGGTCGGCGTAGTAAAAGACAATGGTATCTTCTGCCAGGCCTGCGGCTTCCAGTTCCTTCAGGCGGTTTCCTGCCGAGGAATCGGCGAGCGTCACCTGATCATAATACTGCGCCCAGTCCTGACGCACCTCGGGCGTGTCGGGATGATAGGCAGGCACGCGGGCCTTGGCGGGATCGTGAATGGCCACATGCGGGCGTTTGCGGATCTGGCTTTCGTGGCTGCACTGCTCATTGAAGATGGCAAAGAAGGGCTGGCCGTCCTTGCGGTTCTTCCAGTGCGCCTTGCCGTTCGACTCATCCCACACGCCCTCGGGTTTTTGCAGGTTGTAGTCCTCCTTGTTGTTGTTCGTGCAGTAGTAGCCCGCCTCGCGGAGGAACTGCGGATACATCTTGGTCCCCTTGGGCATGGCCGCCATGCTGCGCATGTGCTCGCCGCCGGTGGAGGGGGAATACATGCCCGCGATGATGGTGGTGCGCGCCGCAGCGCAGACGGGTCCGCAGGACCAGGCGTGCTTGAAGAGCATGCCCTTTGCCGCCAGTGCATCGACGTTCGGCGTGTCGGCATACTTGTCGCCATAGCAGCCCATGTGCGGCCCGTGGTCCTCGCTGGTGAGCCAGAGGATGTTGGGCCGGTCTGCGGCAAAGGCCGAAACGACAATGAAGGACGAAAGGAAGAGGCTGAGGAGCTTCATGGGCCGGGTGGAACGGTGGCACAGGCTGCGATCCTTCAAGACAATGCGCCCGCATGGAGAAACCCGCCGCAGGGATTGTGCTGCGCCGCTGGCACGGATAGACGGCATGGCCAATCAGCGATTTCTATGCGTCAATCCCCGCCATGAACCGCCAACTTCTCCTCCTCTGCCTGATGATGCTGATGCCGCTGGGCTTGTGTGCGCAGACGTCGTCCCCGGCTGAGATGAAAAATGAGATCGTGCGCTTGAAGTCGCAGGTGGAGGAACTGGAACACAAGGTGAAGAAAATCGATGCTTCCGGGCTGGTGTTGTTTTTGTTCGGCACCTTCTGCGCTCTGTGGGCTCAGAATACCGGGCGCGGGCCCTGGTTGTGGTTCTTTCTCGGGCTCATTGGCAGCGTCATCACCGTGATCGTCCTCCTCGTCAAAAACTCCAATGACCGCTACCGGGAATCGCTGCGCGTCAAACTCAACTGATCTTTGTCCATGAACCTCCGCCACGAACTCCAGGCTGAATACGCCCGCTACCGCACCCGCCGCTGGTTTTTCAAAGACTGCGGCGTGGGGCTGGCCAGCATCGCGGCGGCGGATCTCATGTCGCGCACGGCCGGTGCCGCGCCTGCTCCGGCGAATCCGCTGGCGATCAAAAAGCCTCACTACCCCGGCAAGGCCAAGCGCGTGATCTACCTCTTCATGGGTGGCGCGCCCAGCCATCTGGAGCTCTTTGACAACAAGCCCGAGCTTTCCAAATGGGACGGCAAGCTGCCGCCGCCCGATCTGCTCAAAGGCTACCGTGCGGCGTTCATCAATCCCAACAGCAAGCTGCTGGGGCCGAAGTTCAAATTCTCCCGCCACGGCCAGAGCGGTGCGGAGCTGAGCGAGCTGCTGCCGCATCTTTCCGGAATTGCAGATGATCTCACGATTGTGCGCTCCATGAAAACGGACGCCTTCAATCACGCGCCGGGCCAGATCCTCATGAGCACCGGCTCGCAGATTTTTGGCCGCCCCAGCTTTGGTGCGTGGACGCTCTACGGCCTCGGCACAGAGAATCAGGACCTGCCCGGCTACGTGGTCATGCAAAGCGGGCAGAAAGGCCCCAGCGGCGGCATGAGCAACTTTGGCTGCGGCTTCCTGCCCACCGTCTATCAGGGCGTGCCCTTCCGCAGCAGCGGCGAGCCCGTGCTCTTTCTCAATAACCCGCAGGGCGTCAGCGATGCCACGCAGCGCGACACGCTGGATGTGCTGAAGCAGCTCAATGAAGAGCGCCTCGGCGTGGTGGGAGACCCGGAGATCGCCAGCCGCATCAACAGCTTTGAGCTGGCCTACCGCATGCAGCAGACCGCGCCGGAGCTGATGGATATTTCCTCAGAGCCCAAGCACATCCTCGACATGTACGGCGCCAAGCCCGGCGAGGCCTCTTTTGCCAACAACTGCCTGCTGGCGCGCCGCCTCATCGAAAGCGGCGTGCGCTTTGTGCAGCTCTTCCACGAGGCCTGGGACCACCACGGCGGTCTGGTGAACGGACTCAAGCAGCAGTGCGGCCTCACCGACAAGCCCTGCGCTGCGCTGGTGCGTGATCTCAAGCAACGCGGTCTGCTGGAGGACACCCTCGTCATCTGGGGCGGTGAATTTGGCCGCACGCCGATGGTGCAAGGCGGCAGCGATGGCCGCGACCATCACCCGAACTGCTTCAGCATGTGGTTTGCCGGTGGCGGTATGAAGCCTGGCATCACCCTGGGGCAGAGCGATGAGTTTGGATTCAACGTCACCGAAGACCCCGTGCATGTGCACGACCTCCATGCCACGCTGCTGCATCTCCTGGGCTTTGAGCACACCAAGCTCAACCAGCGCTTCCAGGGCCTCGACATGCGCCTCACCGGCGTGGCCGGGGAGCTGGTGCCGAAGCTGCTGGCGTAGGACGCATTCACGCTATGTGCAAGCTCACGTCATGGACGCATCGAATGATGCGGGCATCCAGTGATGCAGCGCCCCAAAGACCTCTCAAGTATCGACACATCACCCACGATCCTCGGAGTGCCAATGACCCAATCCGGAGCGCCAACGGCGCGGCCTATCGCAGCCCAGGGCAACGCCCTGGGATATGCGAATACACCACGACCTTTTATGGTGGAGCCCTGAAAGGGCGGCCTAACTCCAAAAATCTACGATCTGACCCGGATGCTCAATTCCACACATGCCGCTCGTTATACTGGACTCTGTGTTTGGTGAGAGCGGAGTGATTGCGGCATGGTGATGAGGGAGCTTCAGGAGTTAGCTCGCCCTTTCAGGGCTTCCACATCAATCCATCATCCGATACCCAGGGCTTTGCCCTGGGCTGCGATAGGTCGCACCTTTGGTGCTTCAGATCTGGACATGTCGTCGCATCTGGATGCGTCGTCGTTTCACTCAAATCCCATACCCCGCCCGGTATGCCTTGTGGATGATGGCATCCGCTTCGGGCGTGTTGGGGGACTTCATGGCTTTGGCATCCCATTCCACGCGTTTGCCGAAGCGTACGGCAAGCAATCCCACCAGCAGCGATTCGGTGAAGGGCGCTGAGTACCAGAAGCCGCTCTTGGCATCCTGCGGGTTGCCGGTTTTGCAGGCTTCGAGGAATTCCTTGCGGTGGCCGCCGAGGCAGCGGGGGATGGTCTTGGCGGGAATGATGAACTGCTGCATCTTGGTCTCCGGCACGATGCGCGGGGTGCCTGACCAGCCGCCGGCGAGGATGCAGCCTTTGTCTCCGACGAAGTAGATGCCGTTGTCGCCGAGGTTGCGGGTTTCTTCGAGACCTTCGGGGCGCGGGGGCAGCTTGCCGCCGTCATACCACACCATCTTGACCGCAGGGCGGTCGCCCTTGGCGGGGAAGTGGTAGGTGATGATGCTCCACACGGGATAGGACTGGTTGTTGTTGGGTCCGCTTTCGGCCTCCACCCAATCGGGGGAATCGAGATCCAGCGCATAGAAGGCAGGATCGGCATTGTGCACCGCCATGTCTCCGAGCGCCCCGCAGCCAAAGTCCCACCAGCCACGCCACTTGCGCGGGCAGAAGTCGGGATGGTAGGCGCGCTCCTTGGCCGGGCCCAGCCAGAGGTTCCAGTCGAGGTTCTTGGGCACGGGCGGGGTGTCGGTGGGGTAGGCCTTGCCCTGGGAGTCCCAGAACTTGCCGGGACGATCCGACCACACATGCACCTCGGTGACTTTGCCGATGGCTCCGGCCTGGATCCACTCGCGGGTGAGGCGGATGCCTTCGCTGGCGTGGCCTTGGTTGCCCATCTGGGTCACGCGCTTGGTTTCAGCAGCCACATCGCGCATGGCACGGGCCTCGGCGATGGTGTGGGCCAGCGGCTTTTCCACATAGACGTGGCGTCCGGCGCGCATGGCCATGATGCTGGCCGGGGCGTGCACATGGTCCGGCGTGGCCACCAGCACGGCGTCGATGTCCTTCTGCTTGTCGATCAGCTCGCGGTAGTCGCGGTAGAGCCTGGCACTCGGATATTTTTTGATGGTGCCGGCGGCGTGGTCCAGATCCACATCACAGAGCGCCACGATGTTTGCCAGGCCGGAGTCGTCCAGGTCCCGGATGTCTCCGCCGCCCTGGCCGCCGATGCCGATGCAGCCGAGATTCACCTTTTCACTGGGCGGCGTAAATCCCGGACCGCCAATGACATGGCGCGGCACCACCTGAAACCCGAAGACAGCGGCAGCGGTTTTGACAAACTGGCGGCGGGCGAGAGGGCGGGGATCGGTCATATGCCGAGCAAACGCAAGATGCAGATCAGCTCTTGCGTAGTATGATTTTACAACTCCTTATTATCCTGCCTATGAAACGACCTTGGAAAGATGTCTCCGTTCCGCTACGCGACGGAATGGTGCATTGGCCTGGCGACCCCGCCTGCCATATCAAGCGCGTAGTCAGCATGGAGGAAGGCGCGGTGTGCAATCTCACCCACCTCTCCATGAGCGCCCACACGGGCACCCACATGGATGCACCCCGGCATTTCATCGCCGACGGGATGACGATGGAGCAGATGCCGCTGGAGCCCGTGATCGGCCGATGTCGGGTCTTTGAGCTGGACTGCGAGGACCAGATCACGGCAGACGACCTAAAGAAGCTCAAGATAGCCCCGCGCCAGCGCGTGCTCTTCAAGACACGCAACTCCACCCGCAGCTGGGCCATGAACGAGTTCGACAAGGACTTCGTCTCCATCCGTGCCGACGCCGCGCAGTACCTGGTGGAGCAGGGCGTGGTGACGGTGGGCGTGGACTACCTGAGCATCGGCGGCTTCAACAAGGACGGAGTGGAAACGCACCAGATCATGCTCGGTGCTGGTATCTGGGTGATCGAAGGCCTGAACCTGGCCGAGATCAAACCCGGCTACTACGAGCTGATCTGCCTGCCGCTGAAGCTCGAAGGCGCCGACGGTGCGCCGTGCCGCGTGGTGCTGAGGTAGGGTGGGAATGACGAATGAGTAAATCCGAATGACTAAAGAATGACGAGTCGCGAATGACGAATCCAACGTCTGCGGCGTTGGATGTGCTCTTTCGAGCTTTGTCATTCAGCCTTATTTCGTCATTCGGATTTACTCATTGGTCATTGTTCGACGGGTCTGTTTCATCAGTCTGCGCGCCGCTTCATCTCCTCGCTCGCCTTGTCCAGGATGCGGCGCTCTTCGGCGCTGAGGCTGTGCATGCCGTGGTGGCTGATTTTGTCGAGGATGTCATCGACCGTGGGAGTGCTGCTGCCGCTGCTGCTTTTGGGCGCGGCTTTGGCGGTCCTCTGCGCAGGCCGTGGGGACTGCGGGGCGCGTTTGGGCAGGGAGGGGAGCTTGAGCGCGCCGGTTTCAAAGCGGATGAAGAGGTAGGCGCTGCCCACATTGGCGGCCAGGAGCAGGAGCGATGACCAGTCCCGCGCGCCGAGGCTGCCGAGGGCGCTGATGCCTACAAACGCGGCGGCCAGCACCCAGGCGTCGATGGAAATGATGAAAAGGCTGAGCTTCGCGCGGGGATAGAGCGTGGCGAAGGCGATGAAGACGGCAAACTCCAGCTGCATGATGCCTGCGCACACCAGGCCGCGTACGCCCAGAAGCCCGAGCAGGCTGATGAGCGCCGGAGAGGCCAGCAGCAGGACCAGCAGCATGCGCACAAAGGCGCGGCGGCCCAGGTGGCGCTCCACGGCTTCGCCAAAATTCCACAGCAGCACGCAGCCGATGAGCGTCCAGAAGCTGGGCGGATTAAAGAGTACATACGTCAGCACCGTCCACAGGCGCAGGTGCTGGAATGCGCCTTCGTAATTAAAGATGACATACCATGCCATCGAGTAGCCCAGCACGGCGGTGAGCACCATGCTCCCCACCCCCACGAGCGCGATGATGGCCGCGAGATAAACGGGGTGCGTCTTCCACCACGTGAGCGGCAGGTGGTCTTTGGATTCTGGGAGCCAGGAGTCAAACATGGGGGAAAGAGGGAGGGCGTGACCTTGCCACAAATACGTCAGGAGGGCGCGTCTTGCAGCATCCGTGTCGGTCATGCACGGAGATTCCTCCTGCACTGCTCATTTTTTCATCCGGTCCACCAGCACCGCGCCGAGGATGACGAGGCCGAGGACGATCTTCTGCGTGTTGCTCTCCACATTGGTGAGGTTCATGCCGTTCTGGATGACGGCGATGATGAAGGCGCCGATGAGCGTGCCGGGCATGGTGCCTTTCCCGCCGCTGAGGCTGGTGCCGCCCACCACCACGGCGGCGATGACGTAGAGCTCGTACATCTGCCCGTACGTGGGCGAGCCGCTCTTGAGCAGGGATGCGGTCACGACGCCCCCCAGCCCCGCCAGCAGCCCGCAGAGGACGTAGGCGCGCAGGATGACGCGGCTGACGGGCACGCCAGAAAGGTGCGCGGCCTCCACATTCCCGCCCACGGCGTAGAGGTTTCTGCCAAAGGCGGTCTGCGTCATGACCACATGCGCGGCGGCATACAGCAGCAGCATGAGCAGCACGGCATTGGGCAGGGCCAGCAGGTCGGCGCCGCGACCCAGCCACACAAAGGAGTCCGGCACCTGATAGACCGACTGATTTTCCGCCAGCCGGTAGGCCAGCCCGCTGCCCACCAGCATCATGGCCAGCGTGACGATGAAAGGCGGCATGCGCAGCCGCGTGATGAGCGCGCCGGAGACCAGCCCGCACCCGCCGCTGAGCAGGATGCCGCAGAGCCCCGCCACCAGCATGCCCGCCACGCCCGCCTGCGTGCCGCCAAACACATCCCGCACGAGGAGGGTGGTGACCACGGCGGAGAGCGCGATGAGGCTGCCCACGCTGAGATCGATGCCGCCGGTGATGATGACCAGCGTCATGCCGATGGCGAGAATGGCGATGACGGCGATCTGGTTGGCGATGTTGAGCAGGTTGCCGGCCTTGAGAAAGTTCGGCCAGCCATGCGCCTGCGGCTGCAGCACGCGGGTGTTTTTCAGCGCGGGAAAGTCACGCGCCAGATCCTCAAAGACCAGCCAGGAGGCGGTGGCCCGTGTGCAGGCGATCACGTCCAGCCCGCCTGCGCTGGCGGCACGCTGCAGCGCGGCGCGGGCGTCTGCGGGCTCCCCCGT
>APMI01000330.1_pt1 | contig 112932 bp, 99 predicted proteins | sample 667938 | NCBI WGS metagenome assembly APMI01 (sample SAMN01084076, study PRJNA167559) | wastewater metagenome | biome: Wastewater | place: Denmark: Ejby Moelle, Odense | collected 2011-11-28 | reverse complement strand
TTTCGGTGGGTTCATAACCTTCCTTATCGCTCTTTATCAACCAACTGCGTAACTCCTAATGATGGTAAAATACACCGATTTGTTATAGTGAAGTGTCTCAAGGGTGTCCCTAGAGGGGGCGCTTAGAGATAAGTATTTGGAATGGTTAGCTAATGGGCCTTAAAATCCTGCGCCGTTAGCCCGGCTTGTGGGTTCGAGTCCCACCACCAGCACCATCCCTAGCTTTCTGGCTGACTGTGCGCTTCAACAACGGGCCTGGTTAGCCTTTGTGCGTCTTGAGCAAGTGAGCTATCGGATCAGCCCACTCACGGTAATTCGATGCGCGGTGAGTCCAAATTTCGGCGGAACAGCGTGGCGATGTGGCCGATGCGCTGGACTAGGGTTGCTTCGGCCGCTTCACAAATCTCGACGATCATTGCTTCCCGGTCTTCGCGCTCTTCAGTATTGATCCGAATTTTGACCAGCTCATGATGATCCAGCGCCAGCAAGATTTCGTGCATGACGGCTGGGGTAAGCCCGCCAGCGCCGATAATGACCACCGGTTTGCGATGATGGGCCAGGGCTTTGAGATGACGTTTCTGCGAGTTGTTGAGCGTGGGCATGGGAAGGTCAGATAAAACGCAAGATTCAAACAGTGTAACCGCCCATAAGGGTTTGACGGTAGCCCCCAGTCCGCTAAACGAGGTCAAACTGGATCTGGGCATCATTCTGGTGGTCGGTGGATTATTGCTTCTCATCCAGGGGCGAATCATCGATGATCTAGCGCTGCAATTTTTGCTACTTTTAAGCTATGGATTGCTTGGTATGGCCTGGATCATCGTGCGAGTCCGTCGAGTGATGGCTAAGCTTGATCGTGAGCGCGCGGACGTGTCTGATGGCGCGCAGTAAAAGTAGCAACCGTTGGTTACAGGAACATTTTGCCGACGAGTATGTGCGGCGTGCTCAGCAAGAAGGCTATCGGTCGCGTGCAGTCTATAAGCTACTCGAAATTCATCAGAAGGATCGGCTACTGCGAGCCGGCATGACTGTGGTTGATTTAGGGGCGGCCCCAGGGGGTTGGTCCCAACTGGCCGCTCATCATGTGGGGGTGCAGGGGGCTGTCATCGCGTTGGATGTCTTGCCCATGGAACCGTTGCCGGGTGTCGAGTTTATTCAGGGCGATTTTCGTGAAACGATGGTATTGGACCAATTACTGGAAATGTTGGCTAATCGGCCCGTAGACCTTGTAATTTCGGATATGGCCCCCAATACCAGCGGTATCAAGGCCGTTGACCAACCGCGCGGTATGTATCTGGCCGAATTGGCCTTGGATTTTGCCCAGAAACGCTTGCGCCCCGGCGGGGATTTTCTGGTCAAGGTTTTTCAGGGTGAAGGTTTTGACCCTTTTCTTCAGAACCTCCGTCGAATGTTTGCTGGGGTTGCCCCGCGCAAGCCCAAAGCCTCACGCGCCCGCAGCGCGGAACAGTATTTGTTGGCCAGGAACTATCGCGGATAGTCCGGTCTAAAAACTTCGCCCCAATCGCTTATTTCCCCAGCAATAACCGCGCACATGCGGCAGGGGCCATCAATTTTAGTCTTGCGGTATTTGAGGTACATGCCTTGAACGACATGGTAAAGAATATCCTCTTGTGGGTGGTCATCGCGGTGGTGCTGATGTCGGTGTTCAATAGCTTTGGACCCAAAGTAGCGCCATCGGCCCAGATGTCTTACTCCCAATTCCTACAGGACGCTAAACAAGGGCGAATCGCGCAAGTCACCATTGATGGCCGGGCGATCATGGGGCGGACCAGCGGCGGTGAGCGGTTTACCACGTATAGTCCGGAAACCGATAACAGCCCCATGATCGGCGAGTTACTCAATCACGGTGTGGAGATCGAAGGTCAGCCTCCAGAAAAGCAAGGCTTGCTGATGCAGATCTTCATCAGTTGGTTCCCAATGCTGCTGCTGATCGGCATCTGGGTGTTTTTTCTGCGCCAGATGCAAGGCGGCGGTGCCGGCCGTGGGGCTATGTCGTTTGGTAAGTCCCGTGCCCGCATGATGAGCGAAGATCAGATCAAAGTGACGTTTGCCGATGTTGCGGGTGTCGATGAGGCCAAAGAAGAAGTGGCCGAATTGGTGGAATTCCTGCGCGATCCCGGCAAGTTCCAGAAGCTCGGTGGCAAGATTCCGCGCGGTGTGTTGATGGTGGGTTCACCCGGTACTGGTAAGACCCTGCTCGCTAAAGCGATTGCCGGTGAGGCCAAGGTTCCGTTTTTCTCGATTTCTGGCTCTGACTTCGTAGAAATGTTCGTTGGTGTCGGCGCCTCGCGGGTGCGGGATATGTTCGAGCAAGCCAAAAAACACGCCCCCTGCATCATCTTCATTGACGAAATCGATGCTGTGGGTCGGCATCGTGGCGCAGGCTTGGGCGGTGGACATGATGAGCGTGAACAAACCTTGAACCAATTGCTGGTCGAAATGGATGGCTTCGAGGGCAATGAAGGTATCATCGTCATCGCCGCCACCAACCGCCCGGACGTGCTTGACCCTGCCTTGTTGCGGCCCGGTCGCTTCGACCGGCAGGTGGTGGTGCCGCTGCCGGATGTGCGCGGCCGCGAGCAGATCCTTAAGGTCCACATGCGTAAGGTGCCTCTGGCTGATAATGTTAAGCCGTCGGTGATCGCTCGCGGCACGCCCGGTTTTTCCGGCGCAGACCTGGCCAATCTGGTGAACGAAGCGGCACTATTCGCCGCCCGCGCCAACAAGCGCGATGTGGACATGGACGATTTCGAAAAAGCCAAGGACAAGATCATGATGGGCGCGGAGCGCAAGTCGATGGTGATGAGCGAGGATGAGAAAAAGCTCACTGCCTACCATGAGGCGGGTCACGCTATCGTCGGCCGCTTGGTACCGGCGCACGATCCAGTCTACAAGGTCAGCATCATCCCGCGTGGTCGGGCGTTGGGTGTCACCATGTTCCTGCCGGAAGGCGACCGCTACAGTTACAGTAAGCAGCGGCTGGAGAGCCAAATCTCCAGCATGTTCGGTGGGCGGATTGCTGAGTCAATCATCTTTGGCCCGGAACATGTAACAACGGGCGCCCAGAACGATATTGAGCGCGCTACTGATATCGCTCGTAACATGGTGACCAAGTGGGGCTTGTCTGACCGTCTTGGACCTCTCACCTATAGCGAGGATGACGGCGAGGTGTTCCTTGGTCGCAGTGTCACCCGGCACAAGAATGTTTCGGACGAGACCGCTCATGTGATCGATGAGGAAATCCGCGCGATCATTAATCATAATTACCAGCGTTCCGAACGCCTGCTACGTGAGCGTCTTGATACGCTGCACGCCATGGCTGAGGCTCTGATCAAATACGAAACCATTGATGCTGATCAGATTGACGATCTGATGGCGGGGCGCTCACCGCGTGAGCCAGTGGATGCTGGGACCGACCAGGAACCACCCACGGACGGATCGAAAATCGATTTGGACAAAGGCCGCTCAGACCCAAAGATTGGAGATCCAGCCCAGCAGCATTGAGCGATGCGCCTCGACTGCGCGGGTAAACCGCTCGATCTCACTCAGCCCGTTGTCATGGGGGTACTCAATGTTACCCCCGATTCTTTTTCTGATGGCGGCCGTTTTTTGCGTCTTGACGATGCGCTGCGCCAGGCTGAAGCGATGGTCACCGAAGGGGCAGCGATCCTTGATATCGGGGGTGAATCCACCCGACCAGGGGCATCCATTGTCTCCGTTCAGGAAGAGATGGACCGAGTTCTACCACTGGTAGAGCGATTGGCGCGCGAACTGCCTGTACCGATTTCAATCGATACCAGCAAACCCCAGGTTATGCGCGCGGCGGTCGAGGTCGGCGCCGGGTTGATCAACGATATATGGGCGCTGCGCTTGCCGGGAGCGCTGGAAATCGCCGTCGCCAGCGGCGTGCCCGTCTGTTTGATGCATATGCGCGGTGAACCCGGAACGATGCAGCACCATCCCTGCTATGGTGATGTCGTGGCTGAGGTAAAAGACTTCTTGCGCGAGCGTATTCGGGCTTGCGAGGTGGCAGGTTTGCCACGGCAGCGAATTCTGGTAGATCCCGGTTTCGGTTTCGGCAAGACTTTAGCGCATAATCTCTCGTTGCTGCGGCATGTGAGCAGTTTTACGGAATTAGCAGCCGGGGTTTTAGTGGGCATTTCCCGCAAAAGTATGCTCGGCGCTCTGTTGGCTGTGCCGGTTAGCGAGCGATTAAACGGTAGTCTAGCGGCGGCAGTCATCGCCGCTTGGCAAGGTGCCCACATCATTCGAGCGCACGATGTCCGGGAAACGGTGCAGGCTTTACGGGTTTGTGCCGCCACACTGGCCGCCCTTTGAGGTTGGCGCGGCTTTGCGATTTTTGCCATAACCCTTTTTTGAAGTCGCCAAAGGGTTGTATGCGCGCTTTTCTGCTCCTCGCTATAATCGCTCCTTCGTGCTGGTTTGGAGAGTGTCATCGTGGGTAAACGGTATTTTGGTACGGATGGGATTCGCGGGCGTGTGGGCGACCACCCCATAACGGCTGAGTTCATGTTGAAGCTGGGCTGGGCGGTTGGCCGGGTGTTGCAGACCAAGGGTTTCAACAAAATCGTCATCGGCAAGGACACCCGGATTTCGGGCTATATGTTTGAATCAGCCCTAGAGGCCGGCTTGTCGGCAGCCGGTGTCAATATCGCCCTGCTGGGGCCGATGCCGACGCCCGGTATCGCTTACTTGACCCGGACCTTACACGCCTGTGCCGGTATCGTAGTCAGTGCGTCTCACAACCCCTATTACGATAACGGCATCAAATTTTTTTCTCGGGATGGCCAAAAGTTAGCCGATGAAATCGAAGAACAGATCGAGGATCTGCTAGAGCGGCCGCTGGAAACTGTTGGGCCGGATGTTTTAGGTAAGGCTGAGCGTGTCGTCGATGCCGCAGGACGCTATATCGAGTTCTGTAAGAGTACCGTGCCGTCCTGGACCAGCTTGGCGAGTCTGAAGATTGTGGTCGATTGTGCCCATGGTGCCACCTATCATGTCGCACCGAGCGTATTGAACGAGTTGGGAGCGACCGTGGTGCCGATGGGCGTCTCTCCTGATGGGTTGAACATTAACCAGGATTGCGGCTCGACGAATCCGGCAGTACTTTGCGAGACGGTGAAGGAACAAGGCGCCGATTTGGGAATTGCGTTCGATGGCGACGGTGACCGGGTGATTATGGTGGATCACCGAGGTGAAGTGCTGGATGGCGATGAACTCATGTTCATCATCGCTCGTGACCGTTTGCGTACCGGTAGTCGTTTTAATGGCGTGGTCGGTACGCTGATGACCAATCTTGGATTGGAGATCGGATTACGGGCGCTAGGACTTGATCTGCATCGTGCCAAGGTCGGTGATCGTTATGTCATGGAGCGATTGCTGGCTGAAAAACTCATTTTGGGCGGAGAAAATTCCGGGCATATCATTTGTCTGGATCGGACGAGCACGGGTGATGGCATCATCTCTGCGCTGCAAGTGTTGGCGGCCATGCTGCAATCCGGCAAAAGCTTGCACGATCTGAAGGCCGGTATGACCAAATATCCGCAGATTTTGATTAATGTGTCAGTGACTGGATCTGTCGATTTTCAGCGTGCTCCAATCCTGGAGGCAGTCAAAGCGGTGGAAAGCCAGCTTGGCGATCATGGCCGCGTGTTGTTGCGCCCGTCTGGGACGGAGCCAGTCGTCCGAGTCATGGTCGAAGGCCCAGAAGCTGGCGCCGTTGAGCGCCATGCTCGTGAACTTGCTGGTGTGGTGCGAGATACCTTATCAGCATGATTGATTTCCAAAGGCGGAATTCGTAAGCTTGCCCAGAATTTTTATCGGGAGAAATCACAGATGCGCCGTAAATTGGTGGCCGGAAATTGGAAAATGAACGGTTCGGCGGAAAGTATCCGCGGGCTGTTACAGGGAATCCGTGAAGGCGCCGCCGCAGTTGCGGCCGTCGAGTTAGCCGTGTTTCCACCCTTTGTCTATCTGGAGTCGGTCGAAAAGCAGCTATCAGGCACTACCGTAGGCTGGGGAACGCAGAATCTTTCCGAGCACACTTCAGGTGCTTACACCGGGGAAGTGGCCGGGCCGATGCTGCAAGATTTCCATTGCAAATACGTCATCGTCGGTCATTCTGAGCGGCGCACGTTGTACGGTGAAACCGATCAGGTGATCGCCCGCAAATTCGCTGCCGCCCGCAAGGTAGGCGTTTGTCCGATCCTCTGCGTTGGTGAGACCTTAGAAGAGCGTGAGAAAGGGGTTACCGAGGCCGTGGTTGAACGCCAGATCAAGGCGGTGCTGGACCTGGAAGGCATCGGGCCGTTTGCTGAGGCCGTCATCGCCTATGAGCCGGTCTGGGCCATCGGTACGGGCCGGACGGCGACCTCCGCGCAAGCCCAAGAGGTCCACGCTTTTATCCGCGCGAAACTGGCTGCTTTTGACGCTCATGTGGCCCAGCAGACACGCATCCTTTATGGCGGTAGCATGAAAGCCGCCAACGCCGGTGAGCTGCTGGCCATGCCGGATATCGACGGTGGGCTGATCGGTGGCGCTTCGCTGGAGGCTAAGGAGTTTCTGGCGATTGCCAAGGCTGGCTGTTAAACTGTTGCCATGATTAATACTTTCATTCTTGCAGCGCATACTGTCGTCGCCATTGCCTTGATTGCGTTGGTGCTGGTACAACAAGGTAAGGGCGCCGACGCGGGTGCTGCGTTTGGTAGCGGCGCTTCTGCCACGATGTTCGGATCGCGGGGCGCTGCATCCTTTTTAAGTCGGACTACTGCGGTTTTGGCGACGGTGTTTTTCTTGACCAGCTTGACGCTTGGCTATTTTGCGACGCAGGGGTCGGCACCAAAGAGTGTTGTCGAGCGAATTCAAGTTGAAAAGCCAGTCGAGGTGCCGAAAAGCGGGGGGCCTGCCGACGTGCCGCAGCTACCGAAAAAGTAATAGCAAGAGCGGGCGGTCTCGATTTGTTGATTTATGCCGATGTGGTGGAACTGGTAGACACGCTAGCTTGAGGGGTTAGTGGCGCAAGCCGTGCCGGTTCGAGTCCGGCCATCGGCACCAAATAAAACCGAGCATCTTGGGATAGCGACAAGATGCCATGCGTTCCTCTATCAGGGGGATCATCTTGCATGGGAGAGGGGTAATCTCTACCATGCTGTTTCGCCCGGTCATGGGCGCGGATTGAAACATGTTTATGCGGCGTGATAACTCGAAAAAACAATTCGCCTCGCTTGCTTCGGAGCCGTTCCTCTCCAGGCTGTTAAAGCCGTATGTCAGGCGTATTCACCAAGGCTTGCCTTTTGCCGATGCCTGACTCTCCTAGCGTTTTTTTCCGATTCGCCGTACCGAAGGTGTGACGCTGATGCTCTCAAACTACCTTCCCGTTTTGATTTTTTTGGCCCTTTCGTTTGGAATGGGCGTGTTTATGGTCGCCGCCGGCTATTTTCTAGGCACCCGGCGACCCGATGCCGAGAAGCTGTCACCTTACGAGTGCGGTTTCGAATCGTTCGAAGATGCCCGAATGAAGTTTGATGTACGCTATTATCTGGTCGCCATCCTGTTCATCATCTTCGATCTGGAAATCGCCTTCCTGTTTCCCTGGGCGATTGTGCTCAACAAAATCGGCCTGTTTGGTTTCATTGCGATGGCGGTCTTTCTGGGTATTCTGGTCATCGGCTTCATCTACGAGTGGAAGAAAGGAGCCTTAGAATGGGAATAGAAGGCATTCTTGAAAAAGGCTTAGTTACGACCACGGCCGACAAGCTGATCAACTGGGCGCGCACCGGCTCCATGTGGCCGATGACGTTCGGTCTGGCCTGCTGTGCGGTAGAGATGATGCACGCCGGTGCGGCCCGCTACGATCTGGATCGGTTCGGCATCGTGTTCCGGCCCAGCCCGCGCCAATCCGACGTAATGATCGTCGCTGGAACTCTCTGCAATAAGATGGGACCGGCCTTTCGTAAGGTCTATGACCAAATGGCTGAGCCTCGCTGGGTGATTTCCATGGGGTCTTGCGCCAATGGGGGCGGCTATTACCACTATTCCTATTCGGTGGTGCGTGGCTGTGACCGTATCGTGCCGGTCGATATCTATGTCCCCGGCTGTCCGCCTACGGCTGAAGCCTTGATTTATGGGATTCTCCAGTTGCAAAACAAGATTCGGCGCACCAATACCATAGCCCGTTGAGAATAAACTCCATGGCTGACGCGCTCCAAACCCTAGTGGAAAAACTGCAAACCCGATTCGGGGACGCGCTTCATGAGTGTCGGCTGGATTACGGTCAAGTCATGATCGAAATTCCGCCTGATCAAGCGCTAGCGATCTTTACCGCCTTGCGCGATGAGCCTGAATTTGCGTTCGAACAGGCAATGGATGTGTGCGGCGTCGATTACGCCGCATACGGTGAGGTGGAATGGGCGACCGGCGAATCCACCAATACCGGGTTTAGCCGGGGAGTTGAGGAAAAAACTATCGGTCGTGGTGCAGCCGCCATCCGCCATGTCGATGGCAAGATCTTCGCCGGTAAAGGCCGTTTTGCCGCCGTGTATCAACTGCTATCGGTGTCCCGCAATCAGCGTTTGCGGGTGCGAGTGTTTGCCCCTGATGACGAATTGCCGGTTGTACCCTCTGTGATCGGCTTATGGGCTGGGGTCAACTGGTTCGAGCGGGAAGCGTTTGATTTGTATGGCATCGTGTTCGAGGGGCATCCCGATTTGCGGCGGATTTTGACCGATTACGGTTTTGTCGGCCATCCGTTCCGCAAGGATTTCCCGCTGAGCGGCAATGTCGAAATGCGCTACGATCCAGAACGCGGCCGCGTGGTGTACGAGCCAGTCAGTATTGAGCCGCGCGTGCTGGTTCCTCGGGTCATCCGTAAGGATAACCGCTACCTCGAGTCTCAATGAAGGAAAGCCGCCGATGCCTGAGATTCGTAATTACACCCTGAATTTTGGACCACAGCATCCCGCCGCGCATGGCGTATTGCGTCTGGTCTTGGAACTGGATGGCGAAGTAGTCCAGCGCGCCGATCCACACATCGGCCTGCTGCACCGGGCTACCGAGAAGCTGGCCGAGAGCAAGCCTTTCAACCAGAGCATCGGTTACATGGATCGGCTCGATTACATGTCGGCCATGAGCAACGAGCACGCCTATGTGCTGGCTATCGAAAAATTGCTCGGTATCCAGCCGCCGATGCGCGCGCAATACATTCGCGTGATGTATGCGGAAATCACCCGTATCCTCAATCATTTGCTGTGGATCGGCGCGCATGGTCTCGATATCGGTGCCATGACCATGTTCCTCTACGCCTTCCGTGAGCGTGAGGATCTGATGGACTGCTACGAAGCGGTTTCTGGCGCACGGCTTCATCCCAGCTATTTTCGACCGGGTGGGGTGTATCGCGATCTGCCGAATATCATGCAGAAATACGATTACGCCACGTCACCTTGCCATAGCAAGAAAGAGGTTGATGAGCGGAACGCTACCCGGCAGGGTTCGTTGCTCGATTTCATTGAGGCATTCACCGAGCGGTTTCCCGGTTACGTCAATGAGTACGAAACCTTGTTGACCGATAACCGTATCTGGAAGCAACGCACTGTCGGTATTGGGGTAGTCTCACCCGAACGCGCTTTGCAACTGGGTTTTTCCGGTCCCATGCTGCGTGGCTCCGGCTTTGCCTGGGATTTGCGCAAAAAACAGCCTTACGAAGTCTATGATCGGCTGGATTTCGATATTCCAGTGGGTGTTAACGGTGACTGTTATGACCGTTATTTGGTGCGGGTCGAGGAGTTACGCCAGTCCAATCGTATTGTCCGACAATGCGTCAAGTGGCTGAAGGAAAATCCAGGGCTGGTCATCATCGACGATTACAAGATCGCACCGCCACCACGAGCGGTGATGAAAGAGGATATGGAAGCGCTGATTCATCATTTCAAGCTGTTCACCGAAGGCTATTGTGTGCCCGAAGGGGAGGTCTATGTCGCGACCGAGCACCCGAAAGGTGAGTACGGCATTTATCTGATTTCCGATGGCGCCAATAAGCCTTATCGGCTTAAAGTGCGGGCCGCCGGATTCGCGCATCTCTCGTCGATGGACGAAATGACGCGCGGCCACATGTTGGCCGACGTGGTGGCTGTGATCGGTACCCAGGATATCGTTTTTGGAGAGGTTGACCGCTAATGAGTGTACGCAAGAGCGATCTGCTGTCCGCCCACGCCCGCGCGGAGATCGATCACTGGCTTAGCCGTTATCCTGCCGAGCAAAAACAGTCGGCGGTGCTGGCCGCCCTGCGCGAAGTGCAACACGAAAACGGCGGCTGGCTGAGCACGGAGTTGATGGATGCGGTAGCCGACTATCTGGACATGCCGTCCATTGCTGTTTACGAGGTCGCCAGTTTCTACTCGATGTTCGAGCTAAAACCGGTTGGCCGCCACAACATCGCGGTGTGTACCAATATTTCCTGCATGTTGCGTGGCGGCGAAACCGTGCTCGCCCACATCGAGAAAAAATTGGGGATCAAGCTCGGCCAAAGCACACCGGACGGCAAGTTCTACCTAAAGCGCGAAGAAGAATGCCTCGCTGCCTGTTGCGGCGCGCCTATGATGCAGGTCGATCATGTGTATTACGAGCATCTGACCCCGGAAAAGGTGGATCAAGTGCTGGACAGCCTGGAGTAATCCACGATGGCCAACGAAGTTTGTTATCGGACGCTCGGTCTAGATCAACCCTGGTCACTTGCCACTTATCGCAGTGTGGGTGGGTATGAGGCTTGGCAGAAAATCCTGGGCGGGCAACTGAAACCTGATCAGGTGATTGACGAAGTTAAGAAATCCGGTCTGCGGGGCCGTGGCGGTGCCGGGTTTCCGGCGGGCTTGAAATGGACGTTCATGCCGCGCAATGCCACGATACAAAAATATATGGTGTGTAATTCCGACGAATCGGAACCTGGCACTTGCAAAGACCGCGATATCCTGCGCTTTAATCCGCACGCGCTGGTTGAGGGGATGGCGATTGCCGCTTTCGCAACCGGTTCCACGGTCGGCTATAACTACATGCGCGGCGAATTCATGGACGAGCCGTACCAACGGTTTGAAGCAGCGGTCAATGAGGCGTATGCCGCTGGTCTGCTGGGTAAGAATATCCAAGGTTCAGGTATCGACTTTGATCTATATCCGACATTGGGCGCTGGGGCTTACATCTGCGGCGAGGAAACGGCCTTGCTGGAATCGCTGGAGGGTAAAAAAGGCCAGCCGCGTTACAAGCCGCCGTTTCCTGCCAGTTACGGCCTCTATGGTCGGCCGACCACCATCAACAATACAGAGACCTATTCCTCGGTCCCTTCGATCATCCGCAACGGTGGCGAGTGGTTCGCGGCGCTAGGTGTTCCCAATGCCGGCGGTACCAAAATTTTTTCAGTGTCCGGCCATGTCGAGAAGCCAGGCAACTTTGAGGTTTCGATGGGGATTCCCTTCGCTGAACTGCTCGCCCTGGCGGGTGGGATTTGGCAGGGACGGCAACTGAAGGCTGTGATTCCGGGTGGCTCTTCAGTACCGGTTGTACCCGGTGAGATCATGTTAAAAGCCAACATGGACTACGATTCGGTCGCTAAAGTCGCCGGCTCGATGCTAGGATCAGGCGCCGTGATCGTGATGGATGAGACCACCGACATGGTGAAGGTGTTGCAGCGGGTTTCCCGATTCTATTACTCAGAGTCGTGTGGCCAATGTACCCCGTGCCGTGAAGGGACTGGCTGGTTATACCGGATGGTGACCCGTATCGTTGAAGGCAAGGGGCGGCCAGAGGATCTGGAGCTATTGGATAATGTCGCCAGCCGCATTGAGGGCCGCACGATCTGTGCTCTCGGTGATGCTGCTGCGATGCCGGTACGCAGCTTCGTCAAGCATTACCGCCACGAGTTTGCCTATTACATCGAACACAAGCGCAGCATGGTCGAGGGCGCGTCGGCACAGGCCGCGTGAGATCGCGAAACCACCACAACGGGTGCAGTGGGTAAAAGATGAGCGAGGAATTGGTCAATATCGAAGTCAACGGTATCCCGCTGAAGGCGCGCAAAGGTGCGATGCTGATCGAGAGCACCGATGCGGCGGGTATCGCGATCCCCCGGTTCTGCTATCACAAGAAGCTGTCCATTGCCGCCAACTGCCGGATGTGTCTGGTCGAGGTGGAAAAAGCGCCTAAGCCTTTGCCTGCCTGTGCGACGCCGGTCGTGGAGGGTATGAAGGCGTACACCCAATCGCCCAAGGCCCTCGCTGCCCAGAAAGGCACTATGGAGTTCTTGCTTATTAACCATCCGTTGGATTGCCCAATCTGCGATCAGGGTGGTGAATGCGAATTGCAGGATCTCGCGCTAGGCTACGGCAGTGATGTCTCGCGCTTCGCAGAGCGCAAACGGGTGGTTCGGGATAAGGACATCGGGCCGCTGATCGCCACGGATATGACGCGCTGCATTCACTGCACCCGTTGTGTGCGTTTCGGCGAAGAAATCGCCGGTCTACGAGAACTGGGTGCAACCGGACGCGGGGAACATGTGGAGATCGGCACCTATGTCTCCAAAGCAGTGGCCTCGGAACTGTCGGGCAACGTGATCGATCTCTGCCCGGTCGGTGCGTTGACTGCCAAACCGTCGCGCTATAAAGGCCGCTCTTGGGAATTCGTGCAACATGCAGCCATTGCTCCCCACGATTCCATCGGCTCCAACATCTATATTCACACCCTGCGCGGCCAAGTCATACGGGTGGTTCCGCGTGAAAATGAATCGATCAATGAAACGTGGCTTGCAGATCGTGATCGCTTCAGTTACGAAGGTATTTACAGCGAGGATCGTTTAGCGCAACCGCTGGTCGATGGTGCGGAGAGCGAATGGGAACCCGCGCTGGAGGCCGTTGCTCACCGCTTAAAGGATATCATCGCCCGCCACGGCGCCGAGTCGGTTGGTTTCCTGGTATCGCCCACAGCGACCCTTGAAGAGTTATATCTCGCGCAGAAGTTGGCGCGTGGTCTCGGTATCGCCAGTATCGACCATCGGCTACGACAAGTGGACTTCAGTGATCAGGATACCGCGCCGGTCTTCCCCTGGCTGGGTCAGAATTTAGCTGATCTGGAAACGGTGAAATCGGCGCTGCTGATCGGTTCAAACGTGCGGATGGAGCAACCCCTGGCCGGTCATCGCCTGCGTAAAGCGGCATTGGCGGGTGGCCGGATCATGTTCGTTAACCCACTCGATTTCGAGTTCCGTTTCCCGGTCGCCGCCAAAATCATCGCTTCGCCGGAGAGGATGGTCGCCGCGTTGGCTGGCATCGCCCAAGCGATAGCGCAGCGGAAAAATGAGACGTTACCGGCGAGTTTGGCTGGTTTGGCCGTGGCTGCTCCCAACGATGCCGAACAAGCCATTGCCGCCCATCTCATTGAGAATGCCCCGGCCACGGTGCTGTTGGGTAATTTGGCGGTGGCGAATCCCGCTTTTGCACAATTGCGCGCACTGGCTGGGTTCATCGCGCTGAATTTTCAGGCGAGCTTTGGTTATCTGCCAGAAGCGGCTAATTCGGTCGGTGGCTGGTTGACTGGTGCGTTGCCGCATCGCCTTGCGGGTGCTAAGCCAGCGACCACTGTCGGGTTGCCCGCCCACGCGATGTTGCAAGCACCGCGTAAGGCTTACGTCCTCATCGGTGTTGAACCGGAACTGGATTGTTGGGACGGAGCGGGCGCTTTGAAAGCGATGCAGGCCGCCGAGTTGGTGATTGCGCTCAGCCCATACGCCAGCACTTCCACTAAAACCTACGCCAAAATTATTTTGCCAGTGGGCAGCTTCGCCGAAACCTCCGGCACTTACGTCAATGCCGAAGGGATTTGGCAAAGCTTCCAGGGAGCCAGTAAACCGTTTGGAGCCGCCCGGCCGGCCTGGAAGGTGTTGCGGGTGTTGGGTAATTTATGCGGTTTGGAAGGTTTCGACTATGTGGCATCAGAAGAGGTGCTTGCCGAAATCCAGGCTACCTGCGCTGGAATACAACCCGATAATCGCCCCGATTTGGACAAGACCTTGACCCCGTTGCAGGCGAGTGGATTGCTGCGGGTTGCGGACGTGCCGATCTATGCGCTTGATCCGCTGGTGCGTCGCGCTCGTTCGTTGCAAATGAGTCCGCTGGCGCAGCCTTTTGCCGTGCGCTTGCATCCGGAAATGGCTCAGGAACTGGGTGTGGCTGAACGGGACCAGGTACAGGTACGCCAAAATGGCACAGCGGTCGATTTGCCGCTGCTGCTTGATGATGGCGTGCCCAAGGGCTGCGCCTGGATTCCGGCTGGAACCGCTGCCAGCGTGGCCCTCGGCCCTGCGTTTGGCCCGGTGACCATCCAATAACGATAAGGATCCTGGTGCGTGGAAACCCTGCTGACGATCATCATCATCCTGCTGAAAATTGTTGCCATCCTGGCACCGCTACTGACTGCGGTGGCGTATTTGACCTTCGCCGAACGCAAAATCATCGGCTATATGCAGATCCGGCTCGGCCCGAATCGCGTCGGCCCCAAGGGTTGGTTACAGCCGATTGCCGATGCCATGAAGTTGATGTTTAAAGAAATCATCATTCCCACACAGGCGGATCGGTTTCTTTTTCTTCTGGCACCGGTCGTTGCCTTCGGCCCGGCTCTGGCCGCCTGGGCTGTCATCCCCTTTGGCAATGAGATGATGCTCTCGCATCTGGATGCCGGTATTTTGTATCTGTTGGCGCTCACGTCAATGGGGGTTTATGGCGTCATCATCGCCGGATGGGCCTCAAATTCAAAATATGCGTTTCTTGGTGCGATGCGCTCGGCTGCGCAAATCGTCTCTTATGAGATCGCAATGGGGTTTGCTCTGGTTGGGGTATTGATGGCTGCCGGCAGCTTGAATCTGAATCAGGTGGTGCTTGCGCAGCAGGGCAGTATCCTGCACTGGTTCTGGTTGCCGCTATTACCGTTGTTTTTGGTGTACTTCATCTCCGGGGTTGCCGAAACGAATCGCGCACCATTCGATGTCGCTGAGGGCGAATCCGAAATCGTCGCTGGGTTTCATGTCGATTATTCGGGTATGGCCTTCGCCGTCTTCTTCCTGGCGGAATACGCCAACATGATTTTAGTGTCCGCTTTGGCGTCCACCATGTTTTTGGGGGGCTGGCTGTCGCCCTTCGAAGGGATTCCAGTTTTGGGCCAGTTATTCAGCTTCGTGCCCGGTCCGATTTGGCTGGTGATGAAGATTTCATTCCTGCTGTTGTTCTTCTTGTGGTTCCGCGCCACATTCCCGCGGTATCGCTACGATCAGATCATGCGGTTGGGCTGGAAAGTCTTTATCCCGGTCACCCTGGTATGGTTGCTGGTCATTGGCTTGGGTGTGCTGGGCCATGTAGGCCCGTGGTTTGATTGAGGCTAAATGGCGATGAATACTCTGAACACTGTCCGGCACTACTTTAAAACCTTCCTGCTATGGGAGTTGCTGCTGGGCTTGCGAGTGACCGGCCGCTATTTGTTTGCGAAAAAACTGACGGTGCAATACCCCGAAGAACTGACGCCGCTGTCGCATCGGTTCCGTGGGTTACACGCCCAGCGCCGCTATCCGAACGGCGAAGAGCGCTGTATTGCCTGTAAGCTTTGCGAAGCGGTTTGTCCAGCGCTAGCCATCACCATCGAATCGGAGCAACGTGCCGATGGTAGCCGACGCACCGTGCGTTATGACATTGATCTGTTTAAGTGCATTTATTGCGGATTTTGTGAGGAAGCCTGCCCCGTGGATGCTATCGTCGAGACCCGCACATTTGCGTACCATTTTGAGAATCGGGGCGAACACATCATGACCAAGGAAAAACTGCTCGCACATGGTGATCTCTGTGAAGCACAGATCGCCGCTGATCGAGCTATCGATGCGGCCTATCGCTAGTCCATCGCCCGAACCGGAAAACAGGTCCAGCCATGGGATTTGAAAAATTTCTGTTTTACGTTTTCGCCCTTATCCTGATCTTCGCAGCGGTGAGAGTGATCACTGTCCGTAACTCGGTACACGCCGCCTTGTTTTTGGTGTTAGCCTTTTTTACCAGCGCCGCTCTTTGGCTGTTGATCGAGGCCGAGTTTCTGGCTATCACCATGGTTCTGGTCTATGTCGGTGCGGTGATGGTGCTGTTCTTGTTCGTGGTGATGATGTTGGATCTCAACACCCAACCCCTGCGGGAAGGCTTCATCAAGTATTTGCCGGTCGGTGCCACGGTTGCCGTGATCATCGTGATTGAGATGGTGCTGGCCCTGGGGTCTGGTTATTTCAGCTCAGAGTCCTACAGCCTGGTCGCGCGTTCGGCCGATTACAGCAATACCAAGGAACTGGGCAGCGTCCTGTACACGTTTTATGTCTATCCGTTTGAAATCGCTTCGGTCATTCTACTGGTAGCGATTATTGCCGCTATTTCGCTGACATTGCGGCGGCGTGAGGGTACGAAGTCACAAAATCCGAGCCATCAGGTCCTGGTGTCCAGGGATGATCGGATACGGTTGGTCAATGTACCGGCAGAGAAAAAACATTAACCGGGACCGTGCGGTTGACGTGAGCGCTCCGGCGTCCGCGTCTCTGGCCGCCGGATTCCGGTACAACGAATTCCATCATTCCAATAAATCAAGGCGAGGGATAGATGATCACGCTTACTGATTATCTCGTGCTTGGAGCGATCCTCTTTTGTCTCAGCGTGGCCGGCATTTTTCTCAATCGGAAGAACGTCATTATCCTGCTGATGTCGATTGAGCTGATGCTGCTCGCGGTGAATTTCAATTTCATCGCCTTTTCACGGTTTCTTGATGACAGCATCGGCCAGGTGTTCGTGTTTTTCATCTTGACCGTGGCGGCTGCCGAATCAGCCATCGGCCTCGCTATCTTGGTCGTGCTGTTCCGTAACCGGCGTACCATCAACGTCGCCGACCTCGATATGCTCAAGGGTTAGCCGATGCAAAACGTCTATCTTGGGATCGCGCTTGCGCCGCTGTTTGGCGCGCTCATCGCTGGCTTGTTCGGGCGCAAGATCGGGCGTGCCGGCGCCCATTGGGTCACCATCATTGGCGTGGCGATTGCGTTTTTATTGTCACTTTTGGTGTTGCGGCATCATGTCTTCGATGGTGCGGAGCCGTATAACGGTACCGTTTATACCTGGATGGTCGTTGAAGGGATTCGCCTCGAAGTGGGTTTCCTGATCGATAATTTGACGGCGGTGATGATGTGTACAGTCACCTTCGTTTCGCTGATGGTACATATCTATACCATCGGTTATATGCACGACGATGACGGCTACCAGCGCTTCTTCAGTTATATCGCACTGTTTACGTTCGCCATGCTGATGCTGGTGATGGCCAATAACTTCCTGCAACTGTTCTTCGGTTGGGAAGGTGTCGGTTTAGTGTCTTACCTGCTGATCGGATTCTGGTACAAGCGTGAAAGCGCCATCTTTGCCAGCTTGAAAGCGTTTTTGGTCAACCGGGTCGGCGATTTTGGCTTTTTGCTGGGCATCGCCGCCGTGCTGATGGCGTTCAACAGCCTGGATTACGCCGATGTGTTTGCGGCAGCGCCGCTGATGGCCACGGTCACCGTCTATATCATTCCTGGGGTTGAATGGTCGCTGATGACGGTGATTTGTATCCTGTTGTTCATCGGGGCGATGGGTAAGTCAGCACAGGTTCCGCTTCATGTCTGGCTACCGGATTCGATGGAAGGCCCGACGCCGATTTCTGCGTTAATCCATGCTGCAACCATGGTCACCGCCGGCATTTTCATGGTGGCGCGGATGTCGCCACTGTTTGAATTGTCGGAAACTGCCTTGAGTTTTGTGCTGGTGATCGGTTCGATTACCGCGCTGTTCATGGGGTTCCTTGGCATCGTCCAGAACGATATCAAGCGGGTGGTCGCTTATTCCACGCTCTCACAGCTTGGCTATATGACCGTAGCACTGGGCGTGTCGGCTTATCCGGCCGCTATTTTCCACCTGATGACCCACGCTTTCTTCAAAGCGTTGCTGTTTCTGGGCGCCGGCTCGGTGATCATCGCCATGCATCACGAGCAGGATATTCGTAAGATGGGGGGACTTTGGAAATATATGCCGATTACCTGGCTAACGTTCCTGATCGGGACGCTGGCATTGATCGGCACGCCGGGTTTCTCAGGTTTCTATTCCAAAGACAGCATCTTGGAAGCGGTGCATTTTTCCCATATCGCCGGTTCCGGTTTCGCCTATTTCGCGGTGATGCTGGGTGTGTTCGTCACGTCATTCTATTCATTCCGCCTGTATTTCCTGGTCTTTCATGGCAAGGAGCGGATGGATCATCATACCCAGGAACATTTACATGAGACGCCGCCTGTGGTGTGGGGACCTCTCGTGCTGCTGGCGATTCCCTCGGTGGTCATCGGCGCAATGACAATGGCGCCTTTATTGTTCGGTGACGGGTTCGGCGGGAGCATCTTCATAGCGCCTGAACATAACGTACTGGCGCATCTCGAAGAAGAATTTCATGGTCCGAGGAGTTTCGCGTTGCACGGACTCTTCGGCTTGCCATTCATTCTGGTGGTTGCCGGGTTTTTATCAGCCTTTTATCTCTATATGCTCAAACCTGAATTGCCCGATCTGATTCAGCAGCGGTTCGCCACGCTCTACGACATCATGAACCGCAAATATTTGTTCGATGAAATCTATCAGTCGGTTTTCATGCGGGGCAGTCGGAATCTGGGCACTGCACTGTGGAAATTTGGCGATGCCGGCTTGATCGATGGCGTGCTGGTCAACGGCAGCGCGCGGCTGGTGGGCTGGGTCGCCGCCGTTGCTCGACATTTACAATCCGGCTATCTGTATACCTATGCCTTCGCGATGATCATTGGGTTGCTGATCTTGCTGACCTGGTTTATCGCCCGCTAACCTGGAAGAAGAAAAACCATGCTGTCGGAACTGCCCTTGCTGAGTCTTGTCATCTGGTTTCCGATTCTCGGTGGTATCGCCGTGCTCTTTGTGGGCGATGATAGCCCCAGTCGCGTTAAATCCTTGGCCCTAACGGTGGCAATCCTGGCGTTCCTGATCAGTGTGCCGCTGTACTCGGCTTTTGATCACACCACCGCCGCCATGCAGTTTCAAGAATTTGTCCCATGGATTCCGGCGTTCAATGCCAACTACCATGTCGGAGTGGATGGTTTTTCGATGCCGCTGATCTTGCTGACCTCCTTCATGACAGTCGTGGTCGTGATCGCGGGTTGGGAAGTGATCCAGTATCGGATCGCGCAGTACATGGCTGCCTTCCTGATCATGGAAGGGTTGATGATCGGGGTATTCGCTGCCCTGGACGCGCTGTTGTTCTACGTGTTTTTCGAAGCGATGCTGATTCCGATGTTTTTGATTATCGGCATCTGGGGGGGACCGCGGCGAGTCTATGCCACTCTCAAGTTTTTCCTCTATACCTTCCTCGGCTCGGTGTTCATGCTGATCGCCCTGATCTACATGTACAATCAAGCCAATAGCTTCGAAATCCTCGATTTCCACAAGCTACCGTTGACGATGACCGAGCAGATTTGGATCTTTTTTGCCTTCCTGCTGGGTTTTTCGGTCAAGGTGCCGATGTGGCCGGTTCATACGTGGTTACCGGATGCGCATGTGGAAGCGCCCACCGGTGGTTCGGTCATCTTGGCGGCCATCACCTTGAAGATCGGCGGCTACGGTTTCTTGCGATTCACCCTGCCGATCACGCCGGATGCTTCGGCCATGCTGGATTGGCTGATCATCACCCTGTCGTTGATCGCCGTCATCTATATCGGCTTGGTCGCGCTGATTCAGCAGGATATGAAAAAGCTGATTGCCTATTCCTCTATTGCTCATATGGGCTTCGTGACCTTGGGATTTTTCATCGTATTCGGTCTATACCGCCATACTGGCAATTTGAACGGCGCGGCGATGGGAGTCGAGGGGGGTATGGTGCAAATGATTTCCCACGGCTTCATTTCGGGTGCTTTGTTCCTTTGCGTTGGCGTTCTGTATGACCGAGTTCATTCGCGCCAGATCAAGGATTACGGCGGAGTCGTCAATACCATGCCGGTCTTTGCCGCGTTCATGGTGCTGTTTGGCATGGCCAACGCGGGCTTGCCGGGTACTTCGGGATTTGTCGGCGAATTTATGGTGATTATGAGCACCTTCAAGGCCGGGTTCTGGCTGGCGTTTTTGGCGTCCTTCACCTTGATTCTGGGCGCGGCGTATACCTTGTGGCTCATCAAGCGGGTCATCTTTGGCGAGATCGGGAATAGCCATGTCGCCGAACTGAAGGATATGAATTGCCGTGAAACCATCATGTTAAGTTTGTTGGCAGCGGCCGTCTTGTTGCTTGGTGTCTGGCCGGACCCGTTGGCTTCGGTGATGCATGCGTCGGTCGATAATCTGTTGCAGCATATCACCGCGACCAAACTCTAGGTCTGTTGTCGCCGAGAACAACGAGAAAATAGGAAGCCACCATGAATTTTGTCGCCCCTGACTTCATGCCGGTATTGCCCGAAATATTTGTGTTGACCATGGCCTGCCTGGTGCTGGTGGTCGATGTGTTTTTGGAACAGCAGCAACGCCACATCACTTACGGGTTGGCGCAAGTGACGTTGCTGGCTACGGCGTTGCTGTTGTTGTTGACGTTCGCGCGGGTTCCGGTCACCACCATGTTTGGTCATTACATCAAGGATGCAATGGGCGATTTGCTCAAGTTCTGCATTTGCTTGGCCGCCGCCGCCGTCTTTTTATACTCCCGCGATTATCTGCGGCAGCGCGATCTGTTCAAAGGCGAATACTTCGTGCTTGGTCTGTTCGGTGTGCTCGGCATGATGATCATGGTGTCGGCGCACAGCCTGCTCAGCGTGTATTTGGGCCTGGAATTATTGTCGTTGTCGCTTTATGCGCTGGTGGCGGTGGATCGGGATTCGCCAGTCGGTTGCGAAGCAGCCATGAAGTACTTTGTGCTGGGTTCGCTGGCATCCGGTATGTTGTTATACGGCATCTCAATGGTCTATGGGGCGACGGGTAGCGTGGATCTCCAGGTGATCGCCGATGTGATCGCCAAACAGGGTACGAGCAATTTGGTCCTGGTTTTCGGACTGGTCTTTCTGGTCGTCGGCTTGGCGTTCAAACTGGGTGCAGTGCCATTTCACATGTGGCTACCTGACATCTATCAGGGCGCTCCGACCTCCGTGACGTTATACATCGGCTCGGCACCCAAACTAGCGGCGTTTGCCTTGCTGATGCGCGTTTTGGTCGATGGACTCGGCGCTTTCCAAAATGACTGGCAGCAGATGCTGATCATTCTGGCGGTCCTCTCCATGGCTCTGGGTAACCTGGTGGCTATCGCCCAGACCAACATCAAGCGAATGCTGGCCTATTCGACGATTTCGCATGTAGGGTTTTTGTTGCTCGGTATCTTAGCCGGTACGCCGGAGGGTTACTCAGCATCAATGTTCTACGCCATCGTGTATGTGTTGATGGCGGTTGGCGCCTTCGGTGTGATCCTCCTGCTGAGCCGTACCGGCTTCGAAGCTGAAAATATTGATGACTTCAAAGGCTTAAATGACCGTAGCCCGTGGCTGGCATTCATTATGATGGTCGTTATGATGTCGATGGCGGGAATTCCTTTTATGGCGGGCTTCTACGCCAAGTGGGTAGTTCTGCAAGCGGTTATCAATATTGGATTCGTTTGGCTGGCGCTGGTCGGTGTCGTGTTTTCGGTGGTTGGTGCGTTCTACTACCTGCGGGTCGTCAAATGCATCTATTTCGATAAGCCTGAACAGAGCGAGTCGATCAGCATCAGCCGAGATGTCGAGATCGTCATCAGTGCCAATGGGTTATTGCTGATTATTTTAGGCTTGTATCCAACGGCTTTGATGACGTGGTGCTCCACAGCCTTGTTAAACTAATCCATTGTCTCAACAAATCATCATCGGTATTTGGTTAGGGTTAGCGATCATTGCGGCCAATCTTCCTTGGCTGAGTGAGCGGTGGCTGTTTGTGATTGTGCGCCAGGGGGGCCAAGCCAAGCCGTTTTGGTTGCGCTTGATCGAATGGGGTTTACTGTACGCACTGATTCTGGCCATGGGGTTTGGCTTCGAGTATAAAGCGGCAGGTACCGTTCAGGCCCAAGGCTGGGAGTTTTATACGGCGACACTCTGTTTATTCATGGTGGGCGCCCTTCCAGGGTTTGTGTATCGCTACCAATTGCGGCGGTTGTTGGCGCAAGCAGGTTGGTAGTCGCCCCAAGCCATGTGAGAAGCGATACGGGCGGGCAGAAGATAATCTTTTGCCGCCCGTGATGGTTTATCCTCCCTCGCCACTATCCAGTCACGCCCTTGGTGTGACCCTTTTCCTAGCATTCCAGAATCCTCCCAAGATCAGCGCATTATGACTAAACTGACTACGCCTTATTATCTGATTGATGAAACAAAATTACTGAGGAATTTAGAAATCATCCAACAGGTGCGGGAAACGTCCGGTGCAAAATCTGTGCTGGCGCTAAAATGTTTTTCGACTTGGGGGGTATTCGATTTAATGCAGCGCTATATGGACGGCACGACGAGCAGCTCTTTATTTGAAGCACGTCTCGGTTATGAAAAATTTGGTAAAGAAGTACATGCTTACAGCGTGGGATTTTCCGAAAAAGAGGTCAAAGCTGTTGCGAAATTTGCCAGTAAAGTCATCTTTAATTCACTGTCACAATTGAAGCGCTATTATAGCTTTGTGAGCGATAAGCGGTTGGGGCTACGGATCAATCCGGGTATTAGCTACTCACATTTTGATCTTGCCGATCCGGCTAGAAAATGTTCCAGATTGGGTGTCGTCGATCAAGACGAAATTATGAAAATTGCCCCGCTGTTAAGTGGGGTGATGTTTCATTTTAATTGCGAAAATGATGATTTTAAAAATCTTACGACTGCTATTGACTATATCAGCAAGAAATATGGTTCATTGCTGGAAAAACTGGAGTGGGTCAGTTTCGGTGGTGGGATTTATTTTACTAAGGAAGGTTATCCTATAGAGCCATTTTGCGAGAAACTAAAAAACTTCTCCGAAAAATTTGGCGTGCAAGTGTATTTGGAACCCGGAGAAGCCACGATTACCCAGTGCGCTGAATTGGTCACGACCGTATTGGATGTGGTGCATAACGAAATTGATATCGCCATTGTCGATGCCTCAGTGGAAGCGCATATGCTCGATCATTTGATTTACGGCACCCGTGCAAAAATTTCAGCTCCAGAGCCAGGGCGCTATCGCGTCATGATCGCAGGGCGGACTTGTCTGGCGGGTGACGTATTTGGTGAGTACAAGCTAAGAAATAAATTGAAGGTTGGTAGCGAAGTGCGTATTGCGGATGCTGCCGGTTACACCATGGTCAAGAAAAATTGGTTCAATGGCCTGGCGATGCCCGCTATCGCGGTGCGTCGGTTTGATGGCACGGTGGACGTGCTCAGAAAATTCCGCTACAAAGATTTCAAACGTAGCCTTTCCTGAATCGGGAGCTATCACCGCATGAAAAAGAATGTACTAATTATCGGCGCTGGTGGGGTCGCTCATGTCGCGGCCCATAAAGCCGCGATGAATAATGCTCTGCTGGGCGATATCTGCATTGCCTCGCGTACCCTGGCGAAATGCGATGGTATTATCGAAAGTGTTAAACGTAAAGGGCATATTCAGAATCCTGCTTATAAGTTGTATTCGCGCCAGATCGATGCCCTCGATATTCCGGCGACTGTGAAATTGATCAAAGAAACCAATTCGCAAATCGTCATTAATCTGGGCCAGGCATTTTTGAATATGTCGATCCTGGAAGCCTGTTTGGAAACAGGTGTCGCTTATATTGATACGGCCATTCACGAAGAGCCAGACAAGGTATGTGAAAATCCGCCCTGGTATGCCAATTATGAATGGAAGCGCAAGGAGCGCTGTGCTGAAAAAGGGCTGACCGCTATTCTTGGCGCAGGCTTTGATCCGGGTGTGGTCAATGCCTATTGCGCGCTGGCGGTAAAGCGTTATTTCGACAAGATCGACACTATCGATATTCTGGATGTTAATGCCGGTAGTCATGGCAAATATTTCGCCACCAATTTCGACCCCGAAATCAATTTCCGTGAATTCATCAAGGTATGGACCTGGATCGACCGCCAGTGGAAGGAATATCCCACGCATTCCGTCAAGCGCGTTTATGACTTTCCGGTGGTCGGGTCGTGCCCTATTTACCTGAACGGGCATGATGAACTGCATTCGCTGTCTAAGAATATTGACGCCAACAGCATCCGGTTCTGGATGGGCTTTGGCGATCACTATATCAATGTATTTACTGTGCTCCGTACTTTAGGGTTCCTCTCGCATTTGCCGGTAACGCTGAGTACGGGACAAGAAGTCGTACCACTCAAAGTGGTAAAAGCATTGTTGCCCGATCCACAAACGCTAGCGCCGGGCTACACAGGCAAGACCTGTATCGGCAATTTCGTCAAAGGCTGGAAGAACGGTAAAGCGCGGGAAGTCTTTATTTATCAAGTTTCGGATCACAAACAGTGCTACGAGGAAGTGGAATCACAAGGTATCAGCTACACAGCGGGTGTACCCCCCGTCGCGGCAGCCATGCTGGTGGCGCAGGGTGATTGGGATGCCAAGACCATGGTGAACGTCGAGGAACTCGATCCAGAACCGTTCATCGCCATCCTCGATAAAATCGGGTTACCGACCGATATTAAAGAAATCGAACCGGGTAGTCAGGCTTCCTTCAACGGCACCGTTCGGGATCTGGAGACTGAATTGGCCGAATCAACCGCGATGGTCACGGTGTCAGCGGCTAACCCGATGATCGCGGTGATGCGTAAACCGGCCGCTAAAGCCGGTTGAACAAGGGATTTCTGCAATCGACTTTGACTGGATCTCCGACGCCGACTCAGAAAGCGTAAAGGTCCAGTCAAAGTTATCCATGATGCTGAGCGGCTTATTCAAACCGCTCAGGGTGCGAATCCTTTATCGACAGGGTTGCTGCTGTCCTGGCGGCAAGCTCTTACACTCCGGTAGGTTCGGAGCCTTCTGATAGAAATCCTGCCCTGGCTGCAGGCGTTGCTGGAGCGCTTGCTGTCGAGCCTGTTCTTGGGCAGCTCGTTGCTGGGCCTGCGCTTGTTCCGCTAGCTGCCGCTGCCGTTCCTGCTCGGCTAGTTGTCGCTGGCGGGCTTGCTCCGCTTGTTGGCGCTGTAGCTGAAGAGCTTGTTGCTGAGCCTGTTCTTGAGCGGCCCGTTGCTGCGCCTGCGCTTGTTCCGCTTGTTGGCGCTGTAGCTGGAGAGCTTGCTGCTGAGCCTGTTCTTGAGCGGCCCGTTGCTGCGCCTGCGCTTGTTCGGCTTGTTGGCGCTGTAGCTGAAGGGCTTGTTGCTGAGCGCGTTCCTGCTCAGCACGCTGGCGCTCTTGTTCCGCTTGCTGTCGCTGTAGCTGGAGAGCTTGTTGCTGAGCGCGTTCCTGCTCGGCACGTTGTCGCGCCTGCTGCTCTGCCAGTTGCCGTTGTTGCTGTATGGCTTGCTGCTGGGCATGTTCTTGCTCAGCACGTTGCCGTGCTTGCTCTTGCTCCGCTTGTTGGCGCAGCATGACCTCCCGCTGGGCGCGCTCCTGTTCGGCCCGCTGTCGCGCCTGCTCTTGTTCGAACTGCTGTCGCCTGATTTGCTCCTCCTCCGCTTGTTGGCGTGCTCGCTGCACCTGTTCCTGCTCCGCCTGCTGTCGGGCCTGCTCTTGCTCTAGGCGCTGGTTAGGTTGTGGCCGTTGGGGCGGATGACGTTCTGGAGGACGTAGGGCGCGCTCTGGCTCAGGGCGCGGTGGGTAAGGAGGATCGTTCCTTTCAGGGGCCGGAGAAGGTGGAAGAGGACGAATGGGCTGATCTACCCCTAGCCGATTTCCACGGTTACGCTGTTCCTGATCGACGATAGGGCGCTGATCTCCTGGAGGGGGAACCGGTGGGCCAGGAGGTGCAACGGAGTTGCTGGGTGGAGAACCTGGGCGAGGCGGGCGCATAGGTGGTGGTAGCGGCGGTGGCGGCGGTTCGACCGCCGTTCGGACGACTTCAGGACGAAACAAAATGACGCGCCCATTTTGTAACAGCGGCTCCTTCCTGAGAGGTCGGTTGATTTCATCCACCTGATAAGGAATGATGCGCGTTCGCGTTTCTTCTTCAAAGCGTCTTGGATCAATACTCAGGTTCACGATGCGCCGGTCAGTGATGTGGTAACGGGTCGCATTGGTGGTTCGATTAAGCAGAGCGGTGTTGCGCGAGCGCGACACAATAACCAGGTTTAGGCGGCGATGAAGGAACCGCTGCGAAGGGACGAAGGACCAGGAATTCCAACGGCTCCCAAAGTCCGGCCCTGGAGGGGCAAACCCAACCCCCGGATCGAATCGAATATCGGGCGGTAGGGGTGCCCAGCCGATGAAACCGCCCCCGCTGCGCCAGCCGACCCATGCCGGTCCCCATTCGGTGCCTGGCACCCAGGCCCAGCCCCGGCGCCCAGTATCGTAGAACCAGCGTCCATAGTGAAACGGCATCGACCCCCAAGGATCTTGGGAAACCCAGGTCCAGCCATAGTCATCGGTGAAGACCCAATAGCCGAACGTATAGGGTCGCCAATTTTTATCGACAGTCGGATACCAAACCCAGCCATACGGTTCGCGCCGGCGCCAATCGCCATAAGGGCCTAACTCCTCATAGAAAAAGCTGTAGTCGATGCGATCCTGGGCCTGTACCGTCGCTCCACCCACCAAAGAGAAGCGCGGCCAATCGCCGGGGCTTACCCCGACATTCATCAATAGTGCACCGGCCACCAGCGCTAAGCCGAATTTAGTTTTCACGCTCTACCTCGCTACCAATAACTGGATTATCGCGTGTCGTTCTCAAGGGATGGTCAAGCGACATAACACCGCAGGTCGATTCTAAGCAGTTGAATCTTCATAAGAGATAAAACTGTCAGACTCAAATGAATTGCAGCAAATACGCGCTGAATCCAAGATGAATAAAGCTACTTTAGCATTCCGGAAAATCCATCCCGCTTTGGAAAGTGTCCGTCGCCACGCCGCCGCACGATTCCCCTGCTTGCCTGTAACCATGCGATAATTATTAACTAACCCGACCCTTGATCGATAATCGTCTTGCGCGTTTGCCTTACTGCACCCAACCGCCCGCCCAGTTGGTATCCCGGTTCGCGGATCTTTTTGCGCGATACTCCCAGCGGCCTACCGGCGTGGCTGCTTGATCCCGGCTCGCTAACCCAGCGCTTGCGTTGCGCTTGCGCGGGAACTTTCCGTGTCCGAGTCTTGGGGCAGGGTTGGACGCGCCCCAGCCGCGACGAGGCGGCAGCGTTACGACTGCGCGGATCTGTCTGGGCTTGGACCCGCGAAGTGCAGCTATTATGTGACGAACATCCGTGGGTATTCGCTCGCACATTGATTCCACCGCAGACACTCCGGGGGCGAGGTCGCCGATTAACCGCGCTCGGTACCAAACCGTTGGGCGCGGTACTGTTTGCCGATCCACGCGCCCAGCGTGGACCCGTCGAAATTACCCGGATCGTTGCCGGCCAGTCTCTTCACCAGCGAGCCTTCGCCGGTTTCGCGGAGTCGCCGCAGGTTATCTGGGGCCGTCGTTCGGTCTTTCGCATCGACCACGATCCTTTGTTAGTACTAGAGCTTTTTCTACCGACTATACCCGTATCGTCCACTTAGTTGCTACCCGAATATACTTTGATCATGATCATTGAACGCCTTGAGAACCGTTTGTGCGAGTATGCCCTGCTGATGCGCCTGCACCGTCCCATCGGCATCTACTTGCTGTTATGGCCAACCTTATGGGCCTTGTGGCTGGCAGGCAATGGCCAGCCGCCGCGTGGAACCACGCTGGTTTTCATCATCGGCGTGGCGCTGATGCGGTCGGCCGGCTGCGTCATGAACGACATCGCCGACCGCAAGTTCGACCCCCATGTCGCGCGTACCCGCGACCGGCCACTCGCGGCAGGCCGAGTCAGCTTGGGTGAAGCGGTTGGCGTGGCTTCGGTACTGTGCCTGCTTGCGTTTGCGCTGGTGCTCACCCAAAATGCCCTGACCGTCAAGCTGGCCTTTATCGGGTTGGCATTGGCCCTGACTTACCCGTTCATGAAACGGTTTCATCATTTTCCGCAACTGCATTTAGGCGCTGCATTCGGTTGGGGTATCCCGATGGCTTACGCGGCGATTACCGATACCGTGCCTTTGGTCGCTTGGGTGCTGTTTGCCGGCAATATTCTCTGGTCGGCGATTTACGATACGCAATATGCGATGGTGGATCGAGAAGACGACCTAAAGATCGGCGTGAAATCCACCGCTATCCTGTTCGGAGAACAGGACCGGCGCATCATCGGCTATCTGCAATTAGCTTTTATAGCCTTGCTGATCGGTATTGGTCTGCTGACCGGACGCGGCTGGCTTTATTATTTGGCCTGTTTCGTGGCCGCTTGGTTTGCTTTGTATCAGCAATACCTGATCCACAATCGGGTACCGGAGGACTGTTTTAAGGCATTTCTCAACAACAACGGCTTGGGGTCGGTCATTTTTTGCGGGTTGCTGTTGGATTTTCTGCCGGCCAGCACACCCTAGAAATCGCTCAATTTTGCCGAAGGAGCACTGATGCTGGTCATCCACGTTTTCATTCACGTTAAATCCGAGTCGGTCGAGGCTTTCAAAATGGCATCGCTGGAAAATGCTCGCCATAGCGTTCGGGAACCCGGCATTGCCCGTTTCGATGTCATTCAGCAAACCGATGATCCGACGCGGTTCGTGCTGGTCGAGGTTTATCGCACGGTCGAGGCGACGGTTGCGCACAAAGAAACCGAGCACTACGCCCGTTGGCGCGATACTGTGGCCGACATGATGGCCGAGCCACGTTCCAGCGTGAAATACGCCAATGTATTCCCGGTCGATGCCGGTTGGGATTATCCGGTAGGCGTTTGAGACTGGCCACCGATGCCCCAAGAGTTGGAGCTGCGAACGCCGTATTTGCGGCTGGCCGCGCGGGCCTGGGGGCCAACCGATGGCATTCCAGTATTGGCGCTGCACGGTTGGCTGGATAACGCCGCCAGCTTCGATGCGCTTGCGCCACAACTGTCTGATCTACGACTGGTCGCGCTGGATTTGACCGGCCATGGCCATTCTGAACACCGCCCACCAGGGGCACACTACCACTTCGTTGATTTTGTGCCTGATGTGATCGCTGCTGCCGATGCGCTTGGCTGGCAGCACTTCGCTCTGCTGGGTCACTCTCTGGGCGGGGGCATCGTCAGTTTCGTGGCAGCCATCCTGCCGGAACGTATCACGCAAGTGGCGATGATCGAAGGCTTGGGGCCACCGACTAGCGATCCCGCCGATGGTCCAGCCAATCTGCGCAAAACCATCGGACAGATGGATGCGTTGCCGCGCAAGCACCCGACGCTGTATGCCGATCTTGAGGCAGCGATCCAGGCGCGCTGCGAGGCGAGCGGCTTATCATGGCGAGCGGCGTCGATTCTGGTCGAGCGCAGCCTTCAGCCGGTCGGCGACCGGGGTTACAGTTGGCGCACCGATCCCCGGTTACGCTTCGTCTCGCCGCTCTATCTAACCGAACCGCAAATCCTCGCCTATATGGCACGGATCGAAGCCCCGGCCCTGCTGATCTGTGGTGCGGACGGCTATCTGGTCAAGCGCGCCTACATGCAGGAGCGCTACGCCCGTATTGCGCGCCTGAGCGTGCATATCCTGCCAGGCGGGCATCACCCGCACCTGGAAGATCCGGAACCTTGCGCCCAGTTGTTGCGGCCATTCTTTGCGGCGGATCGGCCAGCATAGGAGCGTGGCTCAAACGATGGGCAGAGGGGTAGAACCTGTACTATCTTTGCGGCAATCTCTTATCTTTTTCGGTGCCGTGATCCCGCCATGACCGACCGCTCAGATTTCAGCTTTTCCGGCCATTGGGCCGTCCTGCCGCCAGATCCTGATCCAACCGAGACCATGGAGTGGCTAGATGCGCTTGATGGCGTCATTGATCACGTCGGCCGCGACCGCGCCACGTTTTTGCTCCGCAAACTCTTCGACCGGGCGCGGGCGCGGCGAGTGGCATTACCGCCGGTCTGGAGTACGCCTTACTGTAACACCATTGCATTGGCCGACCAGCCGCCGTTTCCGGGAATTTTGGAAGTCGAGGAGCGATTGATCGGACTGATCCGCTGGAATGCGCTCGCCATGGTGGTGCGTGCTAATAAGGCATCTACCGAGCTGGGTGGCCATATCGCCAGTTATGCCTCGGCGGCGGATTTGTTTGAGGTCGGCTTCAATCACTTTTTCCGGGCGGGTCAAACAGGTGATTTGGTATTTTTCCAGCCGCATTCGGCACCCGGTGTCTACGCCCGGGCCTTTCTGGAAGGCCGACTCAGCGAAACGCAGCTCGACAATTACCGGCGGGAGGTAGCGGGTGCCGGGCTGTCGTCTTACTGTCATCCGTATCTGATGCCGGAATTTTGGCAGTTCCCGACGGGATCGATGGGTTTGGGACCGTTGCAGGCGATTTATCAGGCCCGTTTCATGCGCTACCTGGAACAACGGGGGCTGCTCGCCACTACCGGGCGCAAGGTCTGGGCCTTCGCGGGTGATGGTGAGATGGACGAGCCGGAGGCATTGGCCGGCCTGTCGCTGGCTGGGCGCGAGATGCTAGATAACCTCATCGTTGTGGTTAACTGCAACCTGCAACGCCTGGACGGCCCAGTGCGGGGCAACGGCTCTATCGTCCAGGAACTGGAAGGCTTGTTTGCCGGTGCCGGTTGGCATGTGATCAAGTTGCTATGGGGTTCAGATTGGGACCCGCTGTTCGCGCGTGATCCCGAAGGGGCAATTCTCAAGCGCTTGCAGGAAACGGTCGATGGTGAGTTGCAGCAATATGCAGCCACCGATGGTCACTTTAACCGCGAGCATTTCTTCAATAAATACCCAGAACTCCAAGCTATCGTCGCCCATCTGACGGATGAGGACATCGATAAACTCAAGCGTGGTGGTCACGATCCTATCAAAATTTACGCCGCCTACCATGCAGCCCTACAGCACCGAGGACAGCCGAGCGTCATTTTGGCGCAGACTAAAAAAGGCTATGGAATGGGTCATTGGGGCCAGGGCAAGATGGGCGCACACCAGCAGAAAAAGCTGGAAATAGATGCGCTGCTGGCGTTTCGTGACCGCTTTGCCTTGCCGCTGGCCGATGCCGATGTGACTGCGTTGCGTTTCTACAAGCCACCTGCCGAGAGTCCGGAACTTCACTATCTACATGCCTGTCGGCACGCATTGGGCGGTTATTTACCTGCCCGCAATGCCCAAAGTCCGGCATTGGCCGCGCCACCCCTGAGCGCGCTTAACCGATTTTTGCGGGGTAGTCACGAGCGCGAAGAATCGACCACCATGGTGTTTGTGCAACTACTTTCGCAGTTGTTGCGCGATAAGGTCTTCGGGCGGCATCTGGTGCCTATCGTCGCCGACGAAGCCCGTACTTTTGGAATGCAGGCGTTGTTCCGTCAGGTCGCTATCTATTCGGCTGTGGGCCAACTCTATGAGCCGGAAGATAAAGACGAGCTGCTCTACTACAAGGAATCCCAAGAGGGGCAAATTTTGGAGGAGGGCATCACAGAAGCTGGCGCCATTGCCTCGTGGATGGCGGCGGCGACCAGTTACAGTAACCACGGCCTTTCCATGTTGCCGTTCTATATTTTTTACTCCGTGTTTGGGTTCCAACGGATCGGTGATCTGGTGTGGGCAGCCGGTGATTCCCGTTGCCGTGGGTTCTTGATCGGTGCCACCGCCGGGCGTACCACGCTGTCGGGTGAGGGGTTGCAGCATCAGGACGGGTCCAGCCATTTGCTGTTTTCGGTAGTGCCCAACTGCATCGCCTATGATCCTTGCTATGGCTATGAATTGACGGTCATTGTGCAGGACGGCATCCGGCGAATGCTGGAGTGTCAGGAGGATGTGTTTTATTACGTGACGGTAATGAACGAGAACTACGTTCAGCCGGCTCTACCCGATGGGGTTCAAGAAGGCATCCTGCGGGGCCTTTATCAGATCCATGAAGCACCACCACAGACCACAGCGGGTGCTCGGGTCCAAGTGCTGGGTTCCGGAACCTTGCTGCGTGAAGCCTTAGCGGCTGGCGAGTTACTGGAGCGCGATTGGGGAGTTGCCGCCGATGTTTGGAGTGTCACCAGTTTCACGGAATTGCGCCGTGACGGTCTGGCGGTCGAGCGCTACAGTCGTCTGCATCCAGATGCCGAACCGGCGTTAAACTGGGTGGAACGCTGCTTGGCGCCGACCCAGGGGCCGATTATTGCGGTTACCGATTATCTGGGCACCGTGCCGGATTTGATCCGTGCTTGGGTGCCGCGCCGCTATGTGACGTTGGGGACCGATGGCTTTGGCCGTAGTGATACCCGTGCCGCGTTGCGCCGCTTTTTTGAAGTGGATCGTTATTATATTTGCATCGCTGCGCTCAAGGCTTTGGCTGATGAGGGTATCCTCAATCCGGGCTACGTGACTCAGGCCTTAGCCCAGTACCGCATTGATCCAGAGCGATCTCCCCCCTGGGCACAATGAGTTAGCCGTAAGCAATGCTGATAGGATCGTTACTGCCAAGAAGCACAATCTATGAAAAATAAATTAATTTTAGCGGTTTCTGGAATTGCCCTCGTAATGCTTTTGGGTATAGGGGGTTTTTATTATTTTCAGGCTCAGTCGGCATCACCCATTAAAATCGGTGTTGTTCTCCCGCAAAGCGGTGATTTTGCTGCATTTGGAATTTTGGGAATTCAAGGAGCACAGTTGGCGGTCGATGAAATCAATGCCCAAGGTGGTGTATTAAATGGAAAGTCTTTTGAACTGGTGATTGGCGATAGCCAGTCTGATCCGAATGTGTCTGTTAGATTAATGAGGAAATTTATTCAGGAAGAAGATGTTTTCGCCATTTTGGGTCCGGTGAGCAGTTCGGCGCGCAACGCAATGGTTGAGGTGGCGAAGCAATTTAAAGTGCCGCTACTGTATGGAATCGACTACGAGGGCGGTCAGTTCGAGCGTTATTTATTCTGTTATAGCCCAATACCTGATCATGTCATCGCACCACTCATCCCTTATTTAACAGAACAAGAGAATTCGAAGAAATTTTACATCTTTGGCTATGACTATGAATGGCCTCATGGCATGGCGAAAGCGGTTGAAAATGCAGTCAGTAAGGTCAATGGCCAGGTCGTTGGAACCGAATTTACCCCATTTGGGGTACAGGATTATTCCAAGACGTTTGATAAAATAAAAAGCTCTGGTGCTGATACCTTAATTTTGGTGATGTGTGGGCTTGATGGCCAGCGATTTGCCAAACAATTCTATCATTCGGGGTTACGGGGGCAGGTCAAGTTAGTAGCGATTGCTGCTGAAGAAACTTGGGAGACAGGATTGCCAGCGGAAGAGCTTGAGGGAATTATCACAAATGTTCATTTTGTACGTTCTCTTGAACGTAGTGAAGCCCAAGCATTTGTATCACGTCTAAAAAAGAAGTTTGGAGAAACGGCTTCGATCACTTATTCGACTGAATCACACTACGGTTTAATGATGATGCTACGAGATGCTATCCAAAAAGTTGGCCAGCTTGACAAGGAAAAAATTATAGCTGCCTTGGAGGATTCACAAATAACGGTTGGCAATGGAGTCGTATCGATGAGGAAGGATCACCACATGAATCTCAATATGGTTATTGCGAGATATCATGCTGGAAAATTGATTGCTGAAAAGCAAATTGGTTTAGTGAAGCCGGAAGATCAACGAAAAATAAGTCAATGAAGCTTCGCCTTAGAATATTCTTATGGTTGATCCCAGTACTGTTACCGGTATTTGTTATTCTTTATCTTAATTATATCGCTCAGCGCAATGCGGAGACAGAGCGCTACCTAAAAATGGGCGCATTAACCGTTGAAAAAGGTGCAAAAGAAATCAACGATTATCTTGATCTAAAAAACACCACCTTCAATCTTCTTTTAGAAGCATTATTGCATTTATCCGTTGATACTTCACACCTTACTGAAGAAATAGATACCCAGGTCGGGATTTTATTGAGGGTTAATCCCGGCTTTTCCATGCTAGCTTACACCGATCAACAGGGGAGAATCGAATATGCGAGGGTAGGTTTTAATCAGAATGATGTGCACTTGTTGCCGAGAGATATAACCGGCAAAATTGCACTAACTCTTGAGCAGCAAAGCCAGCTTCTCGACCGTTATCGCCTATGGCGTGACCAGGTGCCGAGTTTTGAGCAACAGCAGAAAGAAACACGAGAGCAGTTGGCATCTCTTTTATCGGTCAGTAAAAAAAATTCTATTCAATATAGAAAATTGCAACAAAGATTAATCGCTTTGCAAATGGCTCTTGCCCATCCGCCGGTCACTGTGTTTTTTGGCGGTAAAGACTTAGCGACTTCAGCCGGACTACCCTTTCAGGCAGATACTTTTCTCTTTGCAGTCCCGCTCATTACATCACAACAAGTGCATACCGGCTTTCTTCTCGGAGTGCTGGATTGGTCTGTTATTGAAGATAAATGGTTTTCAGTTAAATCAGATCTGAAGTTAAGTGGTATGCCGAGTGCTGATTTGATTATGTATGATAGCAAAAATCGTAAATCTCTTTTTAATCAAAACAAAGTATCTATTGAATCGTTAATAAATTTTACCGGATGGAATCAGGGATTGACTAGCTATATTCCCTCAGAGAAAGCCTATTTTTCTTCTGTTCCCTTGATCTCCCCAGATGATTTGGCTCTTGTCAATCAACAAATTATTTCAGTCGATTCACTAGAAATAGCAAATAAAAAATTTGAATATCGTTTGGTTGCGTATTTTCCTGAGCAAGATATTTTTTTCTATTCTAATGCTTTATTAAAGCAATCACTGACAGTCGTTTTAATCTGTATTTGCTTGCTGATAGCCGTCATTTTCATCCTCAGTCATCAAATTGCTCGCCCGATAATCAAGGTTACCGGGTTGGCACGTCAAGTTGCAGAGGGTGATTTTCATGAAAAAATGCACATTAACAGAAAGGATGAAATCGGTATTCTCGCTAATTCGTTCGATATTATGAGCGACCAGGTTCGCCAGAATCAATTAGAACTGCAAACGGCGAATCAACAGTTGCAAGCTTTGAATAATGAGCTAGAACATCGAGTGGAAGAGCGGACTGCCAAGATAGAAGAGCGGGAAAAACAATTGCTGCGTGAACGGAATTTTTCTGATGCGGCCATCAATAGCCTTCCCGGTATATTTTTTTTGCTAAACCGGCAACTCCAACTGATTCGGCGAAATAATACCCATCCACAAGCGATGGGCTATTCAGAAGATGAGTTAGCAAAAATGCATTTGCTTGATTTTGTCAGCGAGGGTGACAAACTCCGGGTGAAGAATGGAGCACGTAAAGTGTTCGAGGAAGGTGCGACCGAGATAGAAGTAGATATTGTCACCAAAAGCGGCTCGCTGGTCCCCTATTATTTTGTGGGCCGTAGACTACAAGTTGATGACCAGCCCTGTTTGCTAGGGATCGGTTTAGACATCAGTGAAAGAAGGGCGACCGCCATTACCTTGAATGATGCTTTGCATCGGGCCGAGGCTGCTAATCGTGCCAAGAGCACATTTCTAGCGACGATGAGCCATGAAATTCGTACTCCAATGAACGCGATTATTGGTTTCTGCCACCTTGCATTCAATACAGAGCTAACCACTGTCCAAAGAGATTATTTGAATAAAATTTGGGCGTCCAGTCAGCTTCTATTAAAAATTATTAATGATGTTCTCGATTTTTCCAAAATTGAAGCCGGCAAATTAACTATTGAGCAGGCTCCATTTGATTTAGAGCAAGTCTTTAGTAAATTGATTGATATTGTCCGGGTTAAGCTTCATGAAAAAAAATTGGAGATCATTTTAAGTATTTCTCCAGAAATACCTAAAAATTTGATCGGTGATCCATTACGCATTGGTCAACTGCTACTTAACTACACATCCAATGCCATAAAATTCACAGAAAAAGGCGAAATCTGCGTTTCCGCTAATATCCGTGAGTGGCATGGTGATAGCGTGCTGCTTTATTTTTCAGTGCGAGATACCGGTATTGGTTTGACTGAGGAGCAACAGGCAACTCTTTTTCAAAGTTTTCAGCAAGCGGATATGTCTACCACCCGAAAATATGGAGGGACTGGTTTAGGACTGGCCATCAGTAAGCGCTTGGCCGAGCTGATGGGGGGCGAAGTCGGGATGAGAAGCACTTATGGCCAGGGCAGTGTTTTTTGGTTTACTGCGCGCGTTGGAGTTGGTGATACAGACCCACAGAATCGGTTGCCAAGCCAGCGCTTGCGGGGGGTTCGGACTCTGGTGGTGGACGATAGTGCGGCCGCTCGCCTGGTCATGCAGGAAATGCTGACGACAATGCATGTCGCGGTCCGTATCGTTTCTGGAGGGCTGATGGCTCTAGACGCTATAGAGCGTGCCGTGGCTGAAGGGTCTCCTTACAACCTTATTTTTCTGGATCAAGAAATGCCGGGTATGGACTGCGCTGAACTGGCGCAGAGGATTAGAAATCTCGGCTTGGAGCCATCGCCTTATATTGTCATGGCTATTACGCACGATACCGAGCAAAGTACCCGATGGCTTGATGAGAGGATTGCCGACGCGCTTCTTAAAAAACCGGTCACATTTTCTAGTCTCTTCAACGTGATCGCTGGCTTTTTAGGGAGTGAGCAGATTGACAATAGCGCCTATGAAAAGACGCTACACGGTGTAGAACAAGATTTATCTGCCATTAAGGGCGGACGAGTTCTGGTGGTAGAAGATAACGAAATCAATCGGCTGGTTGCTACTTTATTTCTGAGTGAATTAGGGGTAGAGGTAGAGACTGCGGAAAATGGCCAAATTGCTTTGGAAAAAATTTACTCTCAACCCTACGACCTGGTCTTAATGGACATGCAGATGCCAGTGATGGATGGGGTAACGGCTACCAAGGAACTACGTAAAAACCCGCAGTGGCAGAACCTACCGGTCATTGCGATGACCGCTAATGCCATGCAGCAAGATTACCAAGCCTGTATGGCAGCCGGAATGGTCGATTATATTGCCAAGCCATTCGACCCGGAGCACCTAAAAGGGTTGCTTTTGAAATGGATCAAGCCACGAAGTGGCCTATTCAACAGCAGCCTTTGATCAAGGTCGCCTTTTCGCGCCGATCATCACCTATTTTCTAACTCCTCCAGACAATGGCCTAGACAATCACCCCTGCGGTCTATACTGAAATAGTCGCCTGGCGGTTTTCGCCATGCGCGACAGGCACGGGGCTGGTTGGGCGTTAAACCGACCGTATTCCAAAGGCGGATGCACCGGCCGGTTCCCGCGAAGGCTCGAACCCCTCTGCATGGGTTCGAGAGCAGGTGGAGGAGATCGACAATAATGATAAACGTCACCCGAAGACAATTCCTGAAAATAACGGCGGCCGGGTTAGGTAGTTCCAGTCTGGCGCTGTTGGGTTTCTCGCCCGAACCGGCGCTGGCGGAACTCCGCAACTACAAGCTGGCCCGCACCACCGAAACCCGCAATACCTGCCCCTACTGCTCGGTCAGTTGCGGCGTGTTGCTCTACTCACTCGGTGATCGCTCCAAAAACGTTAAAAGCGAAATTATCCACATTGAGGGCGATCCTGATAATCCGGTCAATCGCGGCACCCTCTGCCCGAAAGGCGCCGGCCTGCTGGATATGATCCACAGCGCCGACCGGCTGAAATATCCCGAAGTCCGCGAACCGGGCACAACGGAATGGAAGCGGATCAGTTGGGATGAAGCGCTCGACCGGGTGGCCAAACACCTGAAAGCTGACCGGGACGCCAACTTCATCAAGACCAACGACGCGGGCGTCACCGTCAACCGCTGGAACACCACCGGCTTTCTGGCCAGTTCCGCCGCCAGCAACGAAGCGGGCTATCTGAGCCACAAGGTGCTGCGCGGTCTTGGTAATATTGCGCTCGATACCCAGGCGCGCATCTGACACGCCCCGACGGTGGCCAGTCTGGCTCCGACATTCGGGCGCGGTTCGATGACCAACCACTGGGTGGACATCAAAAACGCTGATTTAATTCTGATCATGGGTGGCAATGCCGCCGAGGCCCACCCCTGCGGTTTCAAGTGGGTGGTGGAAGCCAAAGCCAACCGCAAGGCCAGGCTGGTGGTGGTAGACCCGCGTTTCACCCGCTCCGCAGCGGTTTCCGATTTCTATGCGCCAATCCGTTCCGGCAGCGACATCGCCTTTCTGGGTGGCGTCATCCATTACCTGCTATTGAACGATAAAATTCATCACGATTACGTCAAGGCGTTCACCAACGCCAGCTTCCTGATCAACGACAGTTTCAGTTTCACTGACGGCCTGTTCAGCGGCTACAAAGCCGACAAGCGCAGCTACGACGCCGCCACCTGGCAATATCAGCTCGATGAACAAGGCTTCGCCAAGGTGGACGACACTCTGCAAAATCCAAGCTGCGTGTTCCAGATCATGAAGCGGCACTACGCCCGCTACACGCCGGAGGTGGTCAACCAGATCACCGGCACGCCGCAGGCCGATTTTCTCAAGATTTGCGAGATGATCGCCGAAACCGCCGTGCCCGACCGGGTGATGACCATCTGCTACGCGCTGGGTTGGACGCAACACACCGTTGGCACTCAGAACATCCGCACCATGGCGATGATTCAATTGCTGCTGGGCAACATGGGACGGGCCGGCGGCGGGGTCAACGCGCTGCGTGGTCACGCCAACGTGCAGGGTATCACCGACCAGTGCCTCTATTCCGAGGTGCTGCCGGGCTATCTGGGCGCACCGACCGATGCGGATAAGACCCGCGAGGAGTATCTGGCCAAGCGCACGCCCAAGCCGTTGCGGCCGAACCAGATGAATTACGCGCAAAACTTCCCGAAATGGCACACCAGCCTGATGAAAGCCTGGTATGGCAAAGCCGCCACGGCGGAAAACGGTTTTTGTTACGACTGGCTGCCGAAGAAGGATGCCGCCTACGACGTGCTGGCGCTGTTCGAGCGGATGTATCAGGGTAAATTGAACGGCTTCATCTGCCAGGGCTTCAACCCGTTGGCCTCGGCCCCACACAAGGCCAAGATCGACGCTGCGCTGGCGAAGCTAAAATTCCTGGTGGTGATCGACCCGCTGGCGACCGAAACGGCGGAGTTCTGGAAGCACTACGACGAGTTCAACCCGGTCGATTCGGCCAAAATCCAAACCGAGGTATTTCGGCTGCCGTCCACCTGCTTCGCCGAGCAGGATGGCACCTTCACCAATTCCAGCCGGGTGATTCAGTGGCATTGGAAAGGCGCGGACGGCCCCGGCGAGTCGATGAGCGACACCGACATCATCGGTGGGCTGTTTGTCAAGCTGCGGGCGTTGTACGCCAAAGAGGGCGGTGCGTTGCCAGAGCCGGTGCTGGGTCTGGCCTGGCCCTATCGGATAGCCACGCAGCCCAGTCCTGAAGAACTGGCCATGGAAATCAGCGGCAAGGCGCTGGCGGATGTGGCCGATCCGAAGGATGCCACCAAGATTCTCGCCAAGGCGGGCGAGCAACTGGCGGGCTTTGCCCAACTGCGCGATGACGGCAGCACGGCGGCGGGTAACTGGATTTACTGCGGAATGTGGTCACAGACGGGCAATCTGACCGCCCGCCGTGATCCGGCCGATCCGACCGGTCTGGGCCAAAGCCTCGGCTGGGGCTTCGCCTGGCCGGCTAACCGCCGCATCCTCTACAACCGCGCCGCGTGCGATCTGAGCGGTAAGCCGTGGGATGCCAGCCGCGCCGTGATCGCCTGGGATGGCAGCAAATGGGGCGGCAACGACATTCCCGACATGCGGCCCGATGCCAAGCCGGATGAAGCGGTGATGCCGTTTATCATGAATCCCGAAGGGGTGGCGCGGCTGTTCGCCTTCGAGCGGCTGCTGGACGGGCCGTTGCCGGAACACTACGAACCGTTCGAAACGCCGCTGGACGCCAACCCGCTGCACCCCAACAACCCGCAAGCGCTCAGCAATCCCGCCGCGCGGGTCTATCCGGGCGATCTGGAGGCGCTCGGCAAGGCCAGCGAGTTCCCGTATGTCGCTTCAACCTACCGGCTGGTGGAGCATTTCCACTTCTGGACCAAGCATTCGGTGCTGAACGCCATCACCCAACCGCAGCAATTCATCGAAATCAGTGAGGAGTTGGCGCGGGAGAAGGGCATCAGCAATGGTCATCGCGTCCGGGTGCGCTCCAAGCGCGGTCAGTTGGTGGCGGTGGCGGTGGTGACCAAGCGTATCCGCAGCCTGACGGTCAACGGCCGCAAGACCCATCTGGTCGGTATTCCCTTCCATTGGGGTTTCCGGGGCGCGACCCATCCGGGCTACATCACCAATGTCCTGACGCCGTTCATCGGTGACGCCAACAGCCAGACGCCGGAATTCAAGACGTTCCTGGTCAACATCGAGAAAGCCTGAGGAGGTCGTCATGGCATGGCAATCGCTTGATATCCAACGCCGTTCGGCGACCACCACCCCGATGCCTGGCGCGCGCCAGGGGAACGAGGTGGCCAAGCTGATCGACATTTCCCAATGTATCGGCTGCAAGGCGTGTCAGGTCGCCTGCATGGAATGGAACGATCTGCGCAGCGCGGTCGGCGCCTGCACCGGCGTTTACGACAATCCCCTGGACCTGGACAGTAATGCCTGGACGGTGATGCGCTTTACCGAGATGGAGAACAACGGGCGGCTGGAATGGCTGATCCGCAAGGACGGTTGTATGCACTGCCAGGACCCCGGCTGTCTTAAGGCGTGCCCAGCGCCGGGGGCCATCGTCCAATACACCAACGGTATCGTGGAGTTCCATCAGGAGCACTGCATCGGTTGTGGCTACTGCGTCACCGGCTGTCCGTTCAACATCCCACGCCTGTCCGAAAAAGATCACAAAGCCTATAAGTGCAGCTTGTGTTCCGACCGGGTGGCGGTGGGGCAGTCACCGGCCTGCGTCAAGACCTGCCCGACCGGTGCGCTGCATTTCGGCAGCAAGGAGGCGATGAAGGATCACGCCGATCACCGCATCGCCGACCTTAAATCGCGCGGTTTTCAAAATGCCGGTCTGTACGATCCGCCCGGCGTGGGCGGCACCCATGTGATGTACGTGCTCCAGCACGCCGACCATCCCGAATGGTACTCCGGCCTGCCGCAAGATCCGAAGATCAGCCCGTGGATCGGGATTTGGAAAGGGCTGGCCAAGCCGCTGGCCATCGGCACCATGGCGGCGATCAGCCTGGCCAGTTTGTTCCATTACATCATCAAGGGACCGAACGCGATTTCAAAGGAAACTGAAAAGGAGGTGGAAGATGAGACGCGATCCTAATGATCTCGACCGGTACACGGCGGGGGAGCGGGTCATTCACTGGACGGTCGGCATCAGCTTCATCCTGGCCGGGTTATCCGGGCTGGTGTTGTTTCATCCGGCGTTCTGGCCCTTTACCCTGCTGTTTGGCAGCAGCACCTGGACGCGGATTTTGCATCCTTATTTCGGGATGCTGATGGCCCTGGCGTTTCTGCTGATGACGGTGTGGTTCTGGCGACTCAACCGGATGAGCCGGGTGGATTGGCAGTGGCTGGGGCGCATCGGCGAAATGGTCAACGGCGATGATCAGAACATGCCGGAACAGGGTAAATACAACGGTGGCCAAAAGCTGCTGTTCTGGCTGTTGCTGATCGGTACGCTCCTGCTGCTGTTTTCAGGGATTGCCCTGTGGCGGGCATGGTTCCATTTTCCGGTCGATCAAGTCCGTTTTGCCGCCGTGGTGCATTCTGCCGTGGCCGCAGTGATGATCGGTCTGATTATGGTGCATGTTTACGCCTCCATCTGGGTGAAGGGGACGATTCGGGCCATGTGGTACGGCACCGTCACCCGCGCCTGGGCACGGCAACACCATCGCGCCTGGTATCGGCAGATCACCGGCCTTGGTAATGGTCAACCGCGCTAAGCAGCCCCCCGGAGAACGTCGCGCACGAAGCGGCGTTCTCCATTTTTTCTGGATTGGATCGATGCAATGACCACGATTCTCCACCCTGGACAGCTTGCAGCCACCGGCGAAGCGCCTGCACTGCGTCTGCCGGCGCCTGATTTATTTGCGCGGCGGGCGCGGCGGCTGCGCCAGCTTGCAGTCGGCCACAGCATGGAAGGCTATCTAAAATTTGCCGCAGCGCTGGCCGAGGCCCAGCAACAGCAATTGGCGTGTTTAGCCACTCTGCCGCTGCCCGATCAGGATTTTCTCCAACACTGCCGCGCGCACCAGATGCCGCCGTTAGCCCCAGCCGGTTGGCAACGCGACCCGGTTTGGCGAACCGTAGCGGTGCAACTGGCCGCCGCACTCGACGCCATAGCCCCCGCGCCTGCCCGTGCGGCCTTGGCGCACTCGCGCGCTGCGCCGGTCGAGTGGCTGGAAGCTCAGGCGGACGCCTTACTGGCGGAAGATCGGGCCACGCTGGATTTAGCCTGCGCCCCGCTGATAGGCGCAGCGCTGCAAGTGTGCTGGACGCAACTGGCCACTGCTCTGGATTCGGCGTGGATTGCACCCGCGTCAACCCCGGCGCTGTGCCCGGTGTGCGGCGCTCCACCGGTCGCCAGCGTGGTCGGTGGCGCGGGCGATGCTGACAGCGGCTTGCGCTATCTGCACTGCGCCTTATGCGGCTCGGAGTGGCACGCAGTCAGGGCGCAATGCACTCAGTGCAATAACGACAAAGGCATCGTCTATTTTGCCGTCGAAGCCAGTCAACAACCCATTCAGGCCGAAGCTTGCCCCGAATGCGGCAGTTACTTGAAAATTTGCCGCCGCGATCAGCAACTCGATATGGAGCCGCTGGCCGACGATTTAGCCAGCCTGGCTCTCGATCTTTTGATGGGTGGGGAGAAATTTGCCCGGAGCGGGGTTAATTACTTGCTGCTGCAAGGCGAGTAAGCACCAGGCTATCCACTCAGCCTTTTCGACGCCAGGCGCAAAAGCCGGAAGTGTTCCAATTTGGATATAAGCCGGGTTGATCTCATGCTATCATGCTGCATGATTTCGTGGGTTTTGGAGTAAGCTCCGATGAATGCGGTCATCAAAACGGTGGGCCAAAGCGGGCAAATCGCCCTGGGGAAGGCGTATGCCGGTCGGCATGTGTTGGTGGATGAACTGGAGCCAGGCGTCTGGCTGGTGAAGCTGGGCGAGTTCATCCCCGATAACGAACGATGGTTACATTCGCCCACCGTGAAAGACGATCTCGATGAGGCGATCTCCTGGGCTGAGACGCATCCGGCAATGGCAAGCGATCTGGACGCCTTGACCCAGCAGTTGCCATGAGTCCACCAGCGCAGGGCGCGGATACGGTTCGGCTCGATCTGAATAACCCGGTTTTCCAACGCCAGCTTTTTGCCCTGGAGAAAAACCAACAGATCACTTTGTTGGCTACGCTGCGAAAACTGGCGGGTCTTGGCTGGCCGCAAATTTACCGCGATGCAGGGTTAAAGTGGGAATTGATCCATTCCCGAACCGGGCCGGACGGGCAACGCTTGTACAGTTTCCGCATCAGCCAGGGTTTCCGTGCTGTCGCCTATCGTGCCGAGGGTGGATGGTTGCGGTTGCTGTCATTGCACCCCGCTCATGATTCGGCCTATCGATAGCGCGGACTTCACCCCAGCTCGACCCTTGTCAATGACGACTGCACTGCCCTCCTGTCATCTCCCCTCCATTGACCGCCTGTTAAAGTGGCCGTCAGTCACTCCGCTGCTCGCTGAATATGGCCGAACGGCGGTACTGGCGGCGGCGCGTGAATTACTGGCGGAACTGCGCCAGCAATCCCGCCAGGATGGATTGACCACGCCACCCTTCACCGAAACGGCCCTGTCCGCTCAACTGGCCGAGCGGCTGGCCCGTGCGCACGCTGCTCGGCTCAAGCGGGTGTTCAATCTGACCGGTACGGTGCTGCACACCAATCTGGGCCGCGCGCCGTTGCCGGACGCAGCGGTGGAAGCGGTCGTCATGGCAGCCCGTTTTCCCTGCGCTCTGGAATACGATCTGGATTCCGGCGGGCGGGGCGACCGTGATGAGATCGTCGAAGGTTGGTTGCGGGAACTGACCGGCGCGGAAGCGGCCACCGTGGTCAATAACAACGCGGCGGCGGTGTTTCTGCTGCTCAATACGCTGGCGCTGCGTAAGGACGTGATCGTCTCGCGTGGCGAGTTGATCGAGATCGGCGGGGCTTTTCGCATTCCCGACATCATGGCGCGCGCGGGTGCGAAGCTGCGCGAAGTCGGCACCACCAACCGCACCCACTTGCGCGATTTCGAGAACGCCATCAGCCCACGCACCGCGCTGCTGATGCAGGTTCACGCTAGCAACTACGCGATCAGCGGGTTTACCGCCTGCGTGCCGGAAACCGAACTGGCGCAACTCGCCCACGCCCGTGGCTTGCCGTTGGTGGTGGATTTGGGCAGTGGGGCCTTGCTCGATCAAAGCCGCTGGGGTTTACCCCACGAACCGACCGCACGGGCAACGCTGGCCCACGGCGCGGATTTGGTGTCGTTCAGCGGCGATAAGCTGTTAGGCGGGCCGCAAGCCGGATTGCTGGTCGGGCGGCGTGATCTGATTGAAAAGCTGAAGAAAAACCCGCTCAAGCGCGCCTTGCGGCTTGGCAAACTGACGTTGGCGGCACTGGAAGCGGTGCTACGACTGTACCGCGATCCCGACCGCCTGCCGGAGCGGTTGACGACCTTGCGGCTGCTGACCCGGCCCGCTGCCGACATCGCCGCCCAGGCCGAGCGGCTGTTGCCGATGCTGCAAAATGCTTTGGCTGACTGGCCGGTTCACATCACCCTCGCGCCGACTTTAAGCCAGATCGGCAGCGGCTCCCTGCCGGTGGATCGCCTGCCGAGCTATGCGCTGGCCATCACCCCGCTGCGGAAAAAGGGCGGCGGCTTGCGGGCGCTGGAAACGGCGTTGCGGCAACTGCCGATTCCGGTGATCGGTCGGATCACCGATGGCGCGCTGTGGCTCGATCTGCGCTGCCTGGACGATGAAGCCGCCTTTGCCGCGCAACTCGCCGCACTGGCCCCGCCATGATTATCGGCACCGCTGGCCATATCGATCACGGCAAAACCGCGCTGGTGCGGGCGTTGACCGGCGTCGAGACCGACCGGCTGCCGGAAGAAAAAGCGCGCGGCATCACCATCGATCTTGGTTACGCCTATCAACCGCTAGCCGGTGGCGAGACGCTCGGTTTTGTCGATGTGCCCGGCCACGAGCGGCTGGTGCATACCATGATCGCGGGCGCGACCGGCATCGACTTCGTGTTGCTGGTGGTGGCAGCGGATGACGGCCCGATGCCGCAAACCCGCGAACATCTTCAGGTGCTCGATTTGCTGGGTCTTCGCCACGGCGCGGTGGCGCTGACCAAAATCGACCGGGTGGCGCCGGAGCGCATTGCGCAGGTCAGCGCCGAAATCCGCCAACTGCTGGCCCCCACCGCGCTGGCGGACAGTCCCTTATTTCCGGTTTGTGCGCTGACCGGCGCCGGAGTCGGCGAGCTGCGTCGCTATCTGGAACAAGCCGCCCAAGACCAGTCGCCACCCGCTAATGGTGGCGGGTTTCGGCTGGCGGTGGATCGCTGTTTTACCCTGACCGGCATCGGCACCGTGGTAACGGGCACGGCGCACAGCGGCGCGGTCCAGACGGGCGACCGGCTGCTGCTTTCACCTTCAGGCCGGGAGGTGCGGGTACGCGCCATCCATGCCCAGAATCAGCCGGTGGAACGTGGGGTGGCCGGTCAACGCTGTGCGCTCAATCTCACCGGGCCGGAAGTGGAGCGGCAAGCGATTCATCGCGGTGATTGGGTGATCGATCCGGCGTTGCATTTTCCAACAGCGCGTCTGGATGTGGAGTTGCGGGTACTCGCCACCGAGGCGCAAGCGCTGCGGCATTGGCTGCCGGTGCATGTGCATCTGGGGGCGACCGATCTCACCGGCCGGTTAGCGGTGCTGGCTGGCGATGCCATCGCGCCGGGAGAAATGGGGCTGGCGCAACTGGTGCTCGATCAGCCGCTGGCGGCTTTGCACGGCGACCGTCTGATCGTGCGCGATCAACCAGCCCAGCGCACCCTGGGCGGTGGCCGGGTGCTGGATGTGGCTCCGCCGACACGGGGACGGCGCAAACCGCAGCGTTTGGCGTTGCTGCGGGCCTTTTGCCAGACCGAGCCGCTGGAAGCGATGCAGGCGGCGCTGGCAGTCAGCGAAGCCGGTATTGATCTCGGCCTGCTCGGTCGGCACTGGAATCTGCAACCGGCCTCGCTGGCCGCCTTGACCACGCTGCCGGATACAGTGGCCGTATCCGGCGCCAACGGGATCATGCTGTTCAGCCGTACCCATTGGCAGTTATGGCGCGCGCGCCTGCTGGCCGCGCTGGCCGCCGAACATAGCCAGTTTCCCGGTCGGCTGGGGCCGGATCGTGAGCGCTTGCGCCGCATCGCCGCCCCGACGTTGAATCGGCCGATCTTTGCCGCTCTGCTCGATGAACTCACCGCTCAGGGGCAGGTGGTGCGCACCGGCCCGTGGGTGCATCTTCCTGAACATCAGGTGCGGCTTGCGCCCGATGACCAGGCACGCTGGCAAGCCGACCTCGCGCCCTTGCTGCGGGCTGTCCCCTTCAATCCGCCGCGAGTGCGCGATCTGGCGCAGCGGCTTGGGTGGGAAGAGGCGACCGTACGGCGCTTGCTGAAACAACTGGCGGGCATGGGCGAGGTGTTTCAAGTGGCCCAGGATCATTTCTTTACCCGTGAGGCGGTGGCTGAATTATCGGCGCTGGCCTTTGCTCTGGCTGAACAAGAGGGCGCGGCCCGCGCCGCCAGCTTTCGTGATCGAATCGGCGGCGGGCGTAAGGTCGCCATCCACATCCTGGAATTCTTCGACCGGCTTGGCTACTCTCATCGGATCGGCGACGAGCATCGCATCTTCCGCGATACCCTGCTCGGTCTGAACGACTCGAAACCATGAAGCAGTGTTTACGGAAGGGCGGCGTCATCCGGTGAGGCGGCCGGACTTCAAATCCGGTGGGGGCCGTCAGGCGGTCCTTGGTGGGTTCGACTCCCACGCCCTTCCGCCATTTTTTGGCTTTCTCCACAGTAATCGTTGCTTAACCTATTGACTGGCTGCTGGCCTCGCAGGCGAGTGGTCAAGTCGGTCGCCAGTCTGGCGCATGACTTTGATCGAACCACTTTCACCACGAGACTACCGTCATGCTCACTTCAGCAGTGTCCGCTGTTGCCGATCCGTCCTCAATACGCCTCACGACGCTGACCCACGGCGGCGGCTGTGGCTGCAAAATCGCCCCGGCAGTGTTGCGTGAGGCGCTGGCGGGTGTCTCTGGCGGCTTCCCCCATCCCGATCTGCTGGTCGGCAGCGCCACCGCCGACGATGCTGCCGTATTCCGCCTGAATGACCAGCAGGCGCTGGTCGCCACCACCGATTTTTTTATGCCGATTGTGGACGATCCCCGCGATTTTGGCCGGATCGCCGCCACTAATGCGATTTCCGATGTGTACGCGATGGGAGCGACGCCAATCCTAGCATTGGCCATTTTGGGGATGCCGATCAATACCCTGCCGCTGGAAGTGATCCGTCGCATCATGGAGGGCGGGGCCGATGTCTGCCGTACCGCGGGCATCGCGCTGGCCGGTGGTCATTCCATCGATTCGCCGGAGCCGATTTATGGCCTGGCGGTGATGGGGCTGGTCGCACCCGCGCAGCTCAAGCGCAACGATACCGCCCGGCCCGGCGATGTGCTGATCCTCGGCAAGCCGTTGGGGGTTGGCGTGCTCAGCGCCGCGTTCAAGAAAGGGTTGTTGGATACGGCGGGCTATGCGGAGCTGCTGGCGGTGACGACGCAATTGAATCAGGTGGGTCAGGCCCTTGGCGCGCTGGCTGGCGTCCATGCGATGACCGATGTCACCGGCTTTGGGCTATTGGGGCATTTGCTGGAGATATGCCGGGGTTCGGGGCTGGCGGCCTCAGTCCAGTTTTCCGCTTTGCCGATCCTGCCGACCGCGCTTCAGTTGACCCCGCAAGGCATCGGCCCCGGTGCGATAGAGCGCAATTGGGCTAGCTACGGGCATGAGGTTCAGCTTGATCCCAATTTACCGGACTGGGCTTGGCGCTTGCTGTGCGATCCGCAGACCAGCGGCGGCCTATTGGTGTCCTGCGCGCCGGAAACGGTCGGGTCGGTCTTGGAAAGCTTTCACGGGGCGGATTTTGCCGAAGCAGCGCGAATTGGAATGCTGGCGTCCGGTATGCCCGGCGTGACGGTGCAAGAATTGTGAGGCGTTGTTGTATAACTCCAGCATAAGGAAGTTATACAGAACTTTATAATTACTTGTTGGGCCTCTTGATCTACGACACACGGTTTCTGCATGGAACGTTACCCAGAACAAACGACAGCGACTATTGAAAGCCTCCGCAATTCCGGCTGGAGGGAAGCTCTCGCAGTTGGTGACCGCGAGGGCTATTCAAGCATGTGGCAAGCTCTTTCGACCGCCGCTCGGACGGCAATTGAGAATGGCTTGCTTTCTGAAGGTAAGGGTCTTTGGCTCCTCGCGGACGCTTGTTCGATGATGCTGAATCCCAGCAGCCCCAACGAGCCATTCAAACCGTTCATGGTCATGAACGGAAGACGCTCATCCTCACCAATCGACTTTCAGCGGTCGGATGTAGACCTCTTCGCTGCGTTTGTCGAAGAAGTCGACGACCCTTGGCTCCAAGCACGACTTGCTGATCTAGTTTGGCTGTTGATTGAACCGCGAAGTCCAAAGCACGCCTTGCTCGCTATTGATGCGTACCGCCAACTCCCTCTCGATTCAGAAACTTGGATTCGAGGCAGTCGGGAGTGCTGGCTGCGAGCGATAAGCCTCACCCTGATGCTTAAGGCCGGCGCCGGTGATCGGTTGAAGGAAATCGAAGCTGCAATCGTCGCAGCATTTGAAAATTCCAGAAAGGAAGATGGGTACCTTTCTCTTTGGCTTTCCGACGTGCTCGCAAGTCACAGGCTTGGTCACGCTCATCGTCTAGCTGTTGCTGCTAAGCTTGAAGCCACAGCCCGTGCCTTCGATGGCGATGGTGACCTGTATCGAGCCAGAAACTACTCTGATGCCGCATCACGATGGTTTCAGCAGACTGGCAACATAGCCAAAGCAGCGGAGATGACTGCTTTCCTTGCTGAGGGTTGGGTTAAGGAGGCGGTGGCCAGATTGTCTGCTGAGCAACCCAGCAACCTGGTTGCGGCAAGCTTCTACGAGAACGCAATCCAGTCCTATCGCAACATCCCTCGCAGTGAGCGAAATACTCACAGGGTCGACGAAAGGATTGCAGAGTTGCATAAGCATCTGAGCAATGCTGGCGCCAAATCCCTTGATGAAATGGGGCAGATCACATCACCGACTATCGACATTTCCGAGATAGTCGAAACGGCCATTGGCGCGGTAAAGGGAAAACCGACGCTCGATGCACTCGCAGCGTTCGCAAACATCTATCGTGGCGCGAGAGCAGGAAAGATACGCGAGTTCTCGGAGAAAATGCTTCGTGAGCATCCGTTACAGGCTCTATTTGCTGCGACACACATGTCGCGTGACGGCCGAGTGATTGCGAAACGTCCTGGCATGGGGTTTGGGGACGCCAACTCTGAGGAGTACAAGGCCACACTGTGGGCGGAGATGGTCAAGCACTACGGCATGGAGCTTGGCTTGATCGTACAGGGCGAAATATGGCCGGCACTCGAAATCTTGCGCCTTGAACACCGACTCCGAGCGGAGGATTTTATTGCCATCGCCAGTCGCTCCCCTATCGTCCCGACAGACAGAAAGCGCCTCATGGGTCGAGCGCTTTTCGCAGGTTACGACAATGACTTTGTTGCTGCGCTACACATCTTGGTGCCTCAAATCGAGCACATGGTTCGTTGGCATCTGAAGGCCGTTGGCGTCAAAACTACCACTCTGGATAAGGATGGCATTGAGAACGAGAACGGCCTTAGCACATTGATGAAGATTCCAGAGGTCACACAGATCTTCGGAGAGGACTTGGCGTTTGAGCTTAAGGCTCTCTTCTGTGACGCACTTGGACCAAACCTCCGAAATGAGCTGGCGCATGGGTTGCTCACCGATGAAGAATGTCAATCCACCTATGCCATTTATGCATGGTGGCTTGGCGTTAAGGTCGTGTTCAACACGTTCTGGAACGCAGCACGAAAGGCACAGAACCCAAGTGAGGAATCCTAGGCCATATTCGCCGAGGCCCAACCCATCATTCCACCGGACCTTGCGCATAAAGCCGCGCAAGGCCGGTGAATTCAAACGTTGTCGCGGACACTTCGCGCCCACACCAGCAGGGCGGCGGATTACCATCCGTTGCTTGCTCAACGCGAAGCGGCTCCTAACCAGCGGATGAAGAGCTAATCTCTTTGCTTATCCCTTGCTCCATCACGCTCTCCAAACCACACAAGCTACGCCAAACCTGCCAAACCCCAGCCGATTCGGGTAAAGTTAGCGCCCAACCTGGGTTGCTACTCCAGGCGCCACCCGGACCTTCCACTGGAGACAACACGGCCTCGTTATGCAGGATTACTGGATTGCGCCTTCCATTCTATCGGCTGACTTCGCCCGACTTGGGGCGGAGGTGGACGCCGTGCTGGCCGCCGGCGCGGATATCGTCCATTTCGATGTAATGGACAACCACTACGTCCCCAATCTCACCATCGGCCCGCTCGTCTGCGCGGCGCTGCGCAAATACGGCGTCACCGCGCCCATCGACGTACATCTCATGGTCAAGCCGGTGGATCGGATCATTCCCGATTTTGCCGAAGCCGGTGCCAGTTACATCACCTTCCATCCTGAAGCCAGTGAGCATATTGATCGCAGCCTGCAACTGATCCGCGATTGCGGCTGCCGAGCCGGATTGGTGTTCAATCCCGCTACCTCACTGAATTATCTACACTATGTGATGGATAAGCTGGATATGGTGTTGCTGATGGCGGTTAATCCCGGCTTCGGCGGTCAGCGTTTCATCGACCGTACCCTGGACAAACTGCGCGAAGCCCGCCAATTAATCGATGCCAGTGGTTATCCAATCCGGCTTGAAGTGGATGGCGGGGTCAAAACCGATAACATCCGCGCCATTGCCGAGGCCGGTGCCGATACCTTCGTGGCCGGGTCCGCTATCTTCAATACACCTGATTATCGATCTACCATCGCCGCCATGCGGGCGGAACTTGCCAAGGCTAGCCACTGAAACCATGTTCAAAAACATTACTGCTCTATTGTTTGACCTTGATGGCACCTTGGTGGACAGCGCACCGGATTTGACGGCCGCTGTAAATATCATGCTCCAGCAGCTTGGCTTGCCAGCCCGTGAGGAAGCCCAAGTACGCATTTGGGTCGGTAACGGAGTCGATAACTTGATTTGTCGTGCGATCACCAACGACATGGCGGGCCGTGCAGACCCAGATTTATTCGCCCGCGCCAAACCGCTGTACAAAGCCGCCTACGCCAGCCATATCAGTGTCTACAGCACCGTTTATCCTGGCGTGCGCGAGGGCTTAAGCCAATTGCAAGCCGCCGGCTTACCCATGGCCTGCGTCACCAACAAACTCACCGAGTTTTCCATACCGCTCCTGGCGCGTCTGGGGATCGGTCACTTCTTTGCCACAGTCGTCGGTGGCGATTGCACACCCAATCCCAAGCCAGCACCGGATGCTTTGTTGCTGTGCGCTGAGCGATTGGGCGTCCCTATTGCGCAAAGCCTCATGGTGGGTGATTCACGCAATGATGTCAGCGCCGCCCGTAACGCCGGTTGTCCCGTGGTGTGCGTGCCTTACGGCTACAACCACGGCCACCCGATCCATGAGGCAAACCCGGATGCGGTCATCGACTCCATCACCGATTTGCTTGGCCTGCTGGACAGAGTTGTCTGATGTGCCAGTCGGCTCGATCCCTGTTTTCCTGCTTGTGCGGTAAGTTACCCCCGGACTTTCGATGGCGCGGTTAGAATCGCAACATGCAGATTCTTAGAATTTTCCGTTTTCGCCGCTCAGGATTGTCCGCGATTTATGAACCAAAAAAACTTTCAACGCCTGGTTGAACAGGGCTTCAACCGCATCCCCGTCGCCCGTGAGATGCTGGCCGACTTCGATACCCCACTCAGCACCTATCTCAAACTGGCCGATGCGCCGTATAGCTATTTGCTGGAATCGGTTCACGGCGGCGAAAAATGGGGCCGCTACTCGATCATCGGCCTGCCCTGTCGCAAGATCATCCGGGTTCGTGGCCAGCGGGTGACGGTTGAGCACGCCGGAGAAATCGTCGAATCGCTGGAGTGCCCCGATCCGCTGGCGTGGATTCAAGAGTTTCAGAGCCGGTATCGGGTGCCGGCCACCGGCGGGGGTTTACCGCGCTTCATCGGCGGGCTGGTCGGCTATTTCAGCTATGACACCATCCGCTACATCGAACCCAAGCTGGCGCATTGCCCGAATCCCGATCCGCTGGATAACCCGGATATTCTCTTGCTGGTGTCGGAAGATGTGGTGGTGTTCGACAACCTGGCCGGGCGACTCTATCTGATCACCTTGGTTGATCCGGCGGTGGAGCGTGCCTATTCCCGCGCCCAGCAACGGCTGGATGACTGGAGCGAACTGTTGCGCACTCCGCGCTCGCTCTATGCGCCCTATCGAACGCGCCCGGCGGCGGAAGAGATTCAGTTCGTCTCCGGCTTTACCAAGACGGGCTACGAAAATGCGGTGGAGCGGATCAAGGACTATATTCTGGCCGGGGATTGTATGCAGGTGGTGCCCTCGCAGCGCTTGTCGGCACCGTTTAAGGCGCCGCCGCTGGATTTGTATCGGGCGCTGCGCGGCCTGAATCCTTCGCCCTATATGTATTTTCTGAATCTGGGCGATGTTCATATTGTCGGTTCCTCGCCGGAAATTCTGACCCGGCTGGAAGACGGCCTGCTCACGGTGCGGCCTATTGCCGGCACCCGTTGGCGGGGGGCGACCGAAGCGGAGGACCAGGCGCTGGCAGCAGAGTTATTGGCCGATCCCAAGGAGTTGGCCGAGCATTTAATGCTGATCGATCTGGGCCGCAACGATGTCGGTCGGGTCAGCGAAATCGGTAGCGTTCGGCTGACTGAAAAGATGGTGGTCGAGCGTTATTCGCATGTCATGCATATCGTTTCCAACGTGACAGGTCGGTTGCGGCCAGGTCTGACGGCCATTGATGCGTTACGGGCCACTTTTCCCGCCGGTACGGTGAGCGGTGCGCCTAAGATTCGCGCCATGGAAATCATCGACGAATTGGAGCCGGTCAAGCGCGGCATCTACGCCGGCGCGGTCGGCTATCTGTCGTGGTCGGGCAATATGGATACTGCCATCGCCATCCGCACCGCCGTCTTAAAGGATGGAATGCTGCATATTCAGGCTGGGGGTGGCGTGGTGGCGGATTCTGTTCCGCAAAATGAGTGGGAAGAGACGATGAATAAGGGTCGTGCGCTGTTTCGGGCGGCAGCGCTGGCGGAGCAGGGGCTGGATGAGCCGCGTGCCATAGGCGAGAAGATCTGAAGAGATTCCCAGCCAATGGCAAGCGCGATTTACTTCATAGGCGGCGCCAGCGCATCTGGAAAGTCAGTGGTCGCCAGAGCGTTGGCAGCCGAAGCACAGTGGCCGATTGTCGAGCTGGACGAGTTTTACGATATTCTCGACAGCGCGTTCGAGGATCACACTAACCTGGAGAAGGCCACCGACAAGATCGCATTGCAGGTGGTCGTGCAGCTATTAGCGGTGAACGCGGCTTGCCTTGTTGAAGGCGGTTGGATTGATCCGGCCCCGGCCAAAAAACTGAAGGATCGAAGCCAGGGCCAGTTCTATCCGGTGTATTGCGGATATCCGAACGGCACTGTGGAACAGCGTCTGACGATGATCAAACGGGAAAAAGCCCACTGGCTTGCCGAGAGATCGAAGAAAACCGCCCGCGCTTATCTGGAAAGCCAAATCAAGCACAGCCGTTGGTATCAGCGGCAATGCGGCCAATATGGCCTGCCGTTTTTCGACTTTTCGGATATCAGCGTGGGTGTTGCCGCCCTGAGCGCAAATTACACCGATTGGCTTAGGTCGGTTGGCACGCACGCCAAGGCTACGGCATCACAGGCAATTTTATAACGCGGCCTCCGCCGTAACTGTGGCTTTGCGCTCCAGCTTGCCCCAGCCTACCAGCACGCCGCGCAAAGAGGTCAATGCGCTCTTGATGGCGACGTAGTACATCAATTGGCGATAGAAAAAGCGTTGCCAGAACAACCAGACCAGCAAGCTCCAGCTTTCCCGGCGTTCCAGGGCGAAAGCCAAAATAGCCGCCAGATAATCTACCGTCACGAACAGGGCGTAATAAAACAGCACTCGCCAGAGTGCATCCGGCGAAAACTCGGCGGGGTGTTGCCAGTGACTGATAGCGGCTGACCCCAGCGACCAGACCAGTAAAAGATCCATCACCGGCGAGATCAACGGAAAGAAGACCTGAAAAATAAAGATATTCGGCAGCGCCACAAAGCCTAGCGCGCCATGGCGCGGCCGGAAGAGCACGTCACGGTGTTTCCAGGCCGCTTGCAAAGTGCCAAACATCCAGCGGTAACGCTGGCGAATGAAGCCACGCACGGTGTCGGGCGCTTCGGTCAGCGCGACGGCTTCATCTTCGTACACGATGGCGTAACCAAGCCGGCGAATCGCCATGGTTAAATCGGCGTCTTCCGCCAAGGTCAGATCGGTAAAACCGCCCGCTTGCAAGATCAATTTGCGCCGCCAAGCGCCCACCGCGCCAGGGACCACGGTGATGCAATTGAGTACGTCGAAGGCGCGACGATCCAGATTCTGGCTGGTGATGTATTCCAGTGCTTGCCAGCGGGTCAGCAGATTGATTCGGTTGCCGACCTTGGCGTTACCGGCCACCGCGCCAATGCGCGGATTGGCGAAATGGCGGACCAGCTTGGTGAGGGTGTCGCGCGTGAACACCGTATCGGCATCCAGGGCCACGATGATCTCCGCGCGAGTCTGCGCCAGACCGAAGTTAAGCGCCGCCGGTTTGCCGCCGTTGGGTTTGGTAAAAACTTTAACCCGTGCATCGTGCGCGAAGCTTTCTCTGGCAATCCGATAGGTGGCATCGCTGGAGCCATCATCGACCACGATGATTTCAAACTGTTGAGGATGATCGCTAGCCAGCAGAGATGCGATGGTTTGTGCGATCACTTTTTCCTCGTTATAGGCCGGTACCACCACCGCAACTGAAAGCGAATAGGCCGGATCGAAGACGGTATGCCGCTGGCGCCAACGCTGATAGATGGCCAGCACGCCGATAAAGAGCAGACGGGCAATGCCCAGGACGATGCCTAATAAGAACAGCCAATGAATCAAGCTGCTCGACCAGTTAAGAAAGCCGAACGCTGCACCGTCCCACCAAGTCTGCCATTGGCTATCCGGCGCCACCAGCGGCATCACCGCATCGCGGCTGCGCCCCAGCAAGTCCGAGACGGTCACGAACTGGAACCCCTTGGCCCGCAGTGCCTCGACGATCTTGGGGATGGCTTCGACCGTTTGGCTACGGTCGCCGCCCGCATCGTGTAGCAGGATCATATTGCCTTCCCCACGTTCGGCTTCGGCCACTGTCCGCTGGACGATCTCATCGACTCCTGGCCGCTGCCAATCATCGGGATCGATCTGCATTCCCACCACCAGATAGCCTTGCTCGCTCGCCCATTCGACCGGGCGAAGCTGATCGATGGTTTCTGGCTCCGCGTCCACCGCGTAGGGGGGCCGGAACAACAGCGAATGGCGCCCGACCGCACTGGCTAGCAAGCGTTGGGTCGCCGACAATTCAAGCTGAAACTGAGTCGCGGAGATATTGGAGATATTCGGGTGGGTAAAGGTGTGATTGCCGATTTCGTGCCCTTCCGCAACCTCGCGTTGCAACAAATCCGGGTTCAGTTCGCCGTTGACGCCAATGATGAAGAAGGTGCCTGGTACGCCGGCCTGGTGGAGCGCATCGAGAATCTGCGGGGTATAAAGCGCATCGGGGCCGTCGTCGAAGGTCAACGCGACCTTGCGCGTTGCGCCGCCATGGCGCGTGATCATGTAGGGCGAAGGAAATTGGGTGTAGTGCTCCGCCGTGATGAGGTTGCGTTTTGGATCAAAGGTGATGGTCCGGTTTCCAGTCTGCGGGCGCGCGGTGATTTCAAGGATTTCGCCCTGGCCCTCATAGTCCAGGCCGTAGCCAAACTGGATTTGGCCCAACTCGCTAGCGAGCGCCGTATCCAGTGGGGCCGCTTTCCCAAATACGCGCCATAAGGCGGGATCTTCGCTACCCATGCGCCATAGCGCGATGCCGCGCGGCTGTACCGAGCGGATTACCACCAACTGATTGAAGGCGGTCACTGCGTCCAGCATCCACACATGATGGATACGGTCATTATCATCGGCGTAATTGAACGTGGGATTGAGTGAGACTGGATCGAGGTGGATGACCCCTTCCGATTCCTTGGCGATCAGCACCGCTTCTTCGTAGGTGCGCTCCTCGGCGGGATGGCCGCCAGCCTGCCAGTCGTAGGCGTAATTGCCGATTGCGACGATCATCTTGTCGGCAGGGATATCGTGCTGGCGCTGGCGAAGCGCCTTGGCGAACCAGGGTAGACTGGCAATAGGTCCCGGTGTGCCTGTTGACCAGTGTTCGTCATAAATCATCAGGATCAGATAATCGGCGCTCGCGGTTAATTTGCGGTAGTCAAAGCTCGGATCGCTAGCAGGCACGTTGACCGAAACCGACCAGTTCTTCGGCTTAAACGCGGCGTACAGTTCCGCTATGAAGCGTTGAAAATTGGGCTGAGCCTTGGCAGGAATGTTTTCGAAGTCGATGCTGACGCCAGCGAAGCGATGGCGTTCCACGTAATCGGTCAACTGCTCGATGACATGCGCCCGCGCGGCAGGCTTTGCCAACATGTTGGCCAGCTTGGCCCCTTCCCACTCCTTGCCGTTCCAGTTATTGACCAACGGCACGATGGCAAAGTCGGGACGCCGGTCGCGGATGTATTGGGTGGCATGTGTCTGCCGGGTTGGGTCATCTTCCCGCAGTAAACCGTCTTCATCCACCAGATGCAACCATTCGGCGATGACCATATCCAGACTGCCCAGGTTTTGCTTGAGCGAGGTCATGCTCGAATCGTCCCAGTTGACGAAAAAACCGATAGCCAGTTGTTTCTTATCGGCCAACGGGTCGGCTTGGGGGGCTTGTGCCAGCAGTTGTCGCAAATCGCGGTCGCGTGCTCGGGCCAGTTTGATCTTGGTTTTTTCGAAAGCGCGCTCCCGGTGGGTCAGCGTTCGGGCCGGTGCTAGCGCAGGGATCGGAGGTACGGCGTGAGCGCCCTGCGGCAAGAAACTGGCGCCAGGCAAGTTCAGAGTAGGCAGCGCCGGGCTGGCGAGTATGCTGAAAAGGAGTCCGCCCAGCAGTACCGTCAATACCACAGCGACCAGCGTCATGCCTGCGCGCAACCGTGGCCATCGCTTGTTGGTGGGATCAAAAAATACCGGCTTGATCTCAGGAGAGTCGGGGAATTCCGCTAAAGTAGTGGAATCAGCTTGGGCAAGTGGGGGCGATGGCTGTGGCATATCGTGGTTCGCAGGTGATAGAGCAGCGGAATACCGCATTGAAACAATTGATCATTAGAAGTCATTAATCCACGGTCAGGCTAACGGGCCTGATCAAATGCCGCTGCCGTCAGGGTTGTTGGTGGCTACGTATCACGGTTAATGACCCAGGGGGTAACCGCACCTTAACGGGCTGATGGCTTGCTAATCGGCTATGGGCAGGTGGCCGACTCCGCAGTGGGCGACCGTGTTCGCCGTTGGCTTGCCACCGATATTGAGCGGCTGAGAACTGATAAAGGTCGGCGGGACCGAGAAAAGGTTCACTGATCCTTGCCAAAGGCTGCAAGAAGTGTAATGCCACCACCTGATCCTGCTTTGAGTCTTTGTTAAGCAACAGCATCGCCCACTGCCCATCGGGGCGTTTGACGGCATAGGCGCTGACTGGCAGCCGGCCAGCCGCGCGACCCTTGGTCAACCGTACCGAATAGACTGCGTGGGGCTGATTCGGGTTCCCCAGCCATTGTTGAGTGAGCAAAGCGATGCCGTGGTACGTCGCGGTGGGTGCGAGGATACGCCGACTTTCATCGGATAAAAACAAGGTATTGTTGCCCCAGGTATTGCAGTCTGGCGCCCGGTAAATGGGGCTAGGCTCATAGCCGTACAAATAGGCGGTCGCGCCGCCGGATTCCAGGAAGGTTCCTACCGTGTCGGCGTTAAATAACGCGCCGGTTAAATCGACTTCCGCTTGGGTCGAATACGCCGAATAACCGTATTCCGTCATATAGAGGGGAACCGCGCGCGGCAAGCCTTGCCGGTAGAGTTCATCTAGCGCTGACCGGAGTAAAACAGGGGCTTGTTGCAGTTTTGGTGCGGGTGGTGCGCACACCTCATCAAAGGGATACCACTCAAAGGACAAAAAACCCAGGGCTGCCTGACGGTCGCGTGCTTGCAAATAACTCAAGAAACGAGCCAGCCAAGGCTGATCCTGGGCCACCTCAGTGCCTGACCAAGCCATCATCGGTTGATCCCAGAGGGATTGAAAAGAAGGGCCGCCTAAGGTGATGGCTGGATCGACCGCCCGCAGCGCATCGGCTATTTGCAAGTAAAGCGCACCGTAATCCTCCGGCGCCACGTACTGGCCATCCGGCTCTTCACCGATTTCCACGCCCCGTAGCGGATAGCCACGCCGTTTTAGATAGCGGAGTAGGGCGGCGGCGTTGTCGGGTGTGTCGTACAGGGCGCCCACCGCCATCAGGACCGGTAAATCCTGGCGGATTCCGCTGGAGAACACGCGGTCGATACCCGGCTGCTCCACCTCTTTATCGATATCGATGGCCCGATGCCAAGGGTCGGTGGACGAGACAAACAGCCGCGTTTGCCGGTCCGCCTTCTTGCCGTGGCGAATGACATCGTGCAATTGTCCTGAAGCGTTGAGCGTACCGCCATGGAGTTCCCAGATGGCATAACCGAGTGCATCGCGCGGATCTTTGGCGGCGGGCGGCGCGCTCGCGGATGACTCTTCCAGCAAGATCCGCATAAAGCGTAGCCGGATGGCGCGTTGACTTAGCCGGAGAGTGACATTGCCACCTTGGCCAGCCGAGATTTGGCCTGTAGGAAAGTTTTGCCAGTGACCTTGGGGATATTCATCGGGATCTTGGGGATCTTCGCCAGCCCAATATTGGACCCTGTAGCGGACAGCATAGGGGTTGCTCCAGGCGATGCGTAGCGCGTTCACTGGGGTCCGTTTCGCAAAATCGACGATCACCCATTGCGGGTGACGGCGGTTATCCTCGCCTGTATAGCGCTGATCCAGGTAAGGATTGCTTTTCCAGAACGTGGTTACATCGCCATCGACCAGACGCGAATAGCCATTGTTTTCCGCCTGGTCGATGGTGTTGCCACGGCGCGGCAAACGATAGCCGTAAGAGGCCAGAATCGGCGTATCAGACTGATCGTCCGATGCCCAATAGCCTTCCCGGCGCGCTGGATCGCTCCACTGGCCGCGCGGGTTCCAATGCCAGGCCTCTATGGCCAGTTCGGTGCGCAATCGATAACTCAATGGCCCCAAACCAGCCGAGCGCATGGCGCGCAGGATCTCCGGCCGATAGATCGCTGCGCTATCTCCCTGCGAGTGACCGTCTATCCCCGCTCCCAGCGCCACGGCAGGAGTAAAAATCCTTCGTGGCCCTGTGGTTAGATCAATGGTGGCATTGATGGCTGAGGCGGTATGGCCCGGTGACCCAGTGACCACTAAACCGATGACGAGCAAGGACGTAGCGATCCGAACAAGGGCACAACACATCAATTTACGGTCCTCTTTGCTTTCGCCTTGTTAGCTAAAGATACGACGCCAGATTGCAGTGAGCGAGCAATCCTGTTTGTAAATTGAGACGATCAGCGCGCATAATCCCTATATTGCATTGCAACAATACAGCGCCGAACCGAGGTGCTGCCGACTTCGCCCCAACGGCTGGTGTCTGGCATCGGTCCTCGTCAGGGGGCGGGCGCAAGTTTGTTTTGGGATAAAGAGCAAGCCGGTTTGGCCGGCTAATGAGGGTTAAAATAATGCGCATCGCCATGTTTACTTCGGAATCTTTGCATTCCATTGCTTCCGGGGGCCTTGGGGTCCATGTCACGGAATTGGCGGCCGGCTTGCAGCGCCGGGGTCATGATCTCTATGTCATCACTCGGCGGCAAGAAAACCAAAACCATTATGACTGGATTGATGGTGTTCACTACCATCGCATTGATCATGGTTTAAGTGAAAATGATGTCGAGTGCATGGACTACATGTGCAAAGCCATGGCTCACCGTTTTCATGAAATTACCTCTATGGTGGGCAAGTTTGAAATCGTGCACGCTCATGACTGGCTGACCGCCAACGCCATGAAATACGCGATGGACGGTTTCAGCACGCCGAGCGTATTGACCATGCATTCCACCGAGTACGGCCGTGACGGTAACGTGTTTTATAAGGGTTTCGCGCGCTGGGTGCGGGATGCCGAGGCGGCGGGTTGCCACAACGCGAATATCGTGATTGCGGTCAGCCACTTTTTGGATGATGAGTTGTGCCGAATTTATCACGTCCCCAAGGAGAAGATTCACGTCGTTCACAATGGCGTGAATTACCATGCGTTTGACGGCTATATCAATCCGGCCGAAGTGAAGAGTCGTTATGGGATTGCGCCGCTGGCGCCCACTATCTTCTCGCCTGGTCGAATGACCGCACAGAAGGGTATGGATATGCTGGTCGAAGCCGTGCCTATGGTGCTTGCGTCTTATCCCAAAGCGCGCTTTATCATTTCGGGTGAAGGACCGGAAAAAGAGATGGTCATGCGGCGAGCCGATGAGGTTGGCGCGGCCCACGCCATCGTGTTCCTGGGCCATATGCCGCGCTGGCAATATATCGATTTGATGCGGGCGTGCGATATCGTGGCGGTGCCCAGCCGCAACGAACCGTTTGGCATTGTAGTGCTGGAAGGTTGGGCGGCCGGTAAACCGGTGGTCGTTACCACCGCCGGTGGCCCCAGAGAGTTTGTCTGGCATAACGTGAATGGTTTTCTGGTGGACGCCAATGCCGGCGGCATGGCGCACGGCATCGGTTCGCTCCTAGCCGATCACGACCATTGCCGCGCGCTTGGGGCCAACGGCCGTCTGGCGGTGGCATCCCAATTCAACTGGGATACCATGGCGGCTTATACCGAGGGCGTCTATCAAGTCCTGGCGCATTAGTTTCGGGCACCGATCACCCTCCGATCAGCCGACGTACTCTACGCTCGTGTTGGCTGGGAGGAGAGTGATTTGGGTTCTTTGCCATAGATAGTCTTATTTATGAATGGCAAACAAGCGATCAAAATCCTGCAAGCGGCTGGCTGGTCGATGACTCGAATCAACGGTAGCCATCACATGCTCAAGAAAGGTAGCGTGACGGTCCCTGTTCCAGTGCATGGTCACCATGACTTGGGAATCGGCTTACTCAAGAAAATCGAGCAATAGACGGGAGTCAAACTGATATGAATACTGCCTATCCCTACACCCTCGAACCGCAAGAAGGTGGTGGCTATGTGGTGCAGTTGGTTGATTTCGAGGAGGGTTTTACTGAAGGCAGCACGGAAGAAGAAGCCGCTTTTAATGCCGCAGAAGTACTTTCCTTGGTGATCGAACAGCGCTTGGCAGACGGTCGGGCAATTCCGTTACCGTCGCCGGGTGAAGGTCGCTCAGTCGCCTATCCACAAGCCCGTGTCCAAGTTGCGCTGCTTTTGCGAAAGACACGCGAGGAACAGGGCCGAACACTGGCTGAAATGGCCCGTGCCCTCCAAACCTCTTGGCCTTCAGCTCAGCGTTTGGAACAAGCGACGGCTAATCCCACACTCAAGCAACTGGAGCGAGCAGCGGCAGCTTTGGGTAAACGCTTGTCAATCACTTTGGATTAAGCCACAACCGACCCACGTTGATCCCCCTGTCTGCCCTGTCTACCCGCATTGACCTCCACCGCTGTTGCAAGCACAGGCGCTCGACGAATTTCCGACTGCCACACCTTGCCAATGCGCCCGACGACTCCATAATGTGGCTGGCCATCCTTCAGCGCCGCTGTCAAAGGTGAATGTCTTATGTCCGCCAAACATCAAGAAACCAAGACGGGTCTGAGCTTGACCCGCGTCAAGCCCAAGCGCGGTAAGAAAGCCCATCCAGCAGCGGCTGACGCCGGGCAAATCCTCGCCTCTCGTGAGGGCTTGCTGGCCCATGCCTGGATCGACCGGGATTTGAGTTGGCTCGATTTTAACGGACGGGTGCTGCATGAGGCGCTGGATGAGCGCACGCCTCTGCTCGAACGACTCAAATTCCTGGCGATCTTTACCTCTAACCTTGATGAGTTTTACATGAAGCGGGTTGGCTTGTTGCCGCGTAAACGGCTGGTGGAAATCCGTACCAAGGTGATTGAACAACTGAAGCGGCAGGCCCAGTGTTATCAAGATCTGCTGCCTCGCCTGGCTGAACATGGGGTCTTTTTGCTGGAATGGCAGCAGCTTACCGAAGCACAGCGCGAGGAGGCGGGGGCGCTTTTCGATCATAACGTCTCACCGGCTTTGACGCCGCTCGGCATGGACCCAGCCCATCCCTTTCCGTTCATGTCGAACCTCTCCACCAACTGGGGCTTTATCTTGCGCAATCCCGACACCGACGAATACGTGCCGGTACGGGTCAAAATACCGACCATTCTGCCGCCTTGGATTGCGCTCAAGGCGGATACCGGCGAGGGAGAGCATCGATTTTTACGGCTGGAAGACTTGATTCGGCATAGCGCCGATAAGCTGTTTCCTGGCATGGAATTGGTGAACGCCACGCTGTTTCGCATCCTGCGCAACGCCGAGGTCGAACTCGACGAGGAAGACGATGACAGCTTACGGGAAGTGGTGGCGGAAGCGCTCCAACAGCGCCGTTTTGAGCCGGTGGTGCGGTTGGATCTGGCGCCGGACGCCCACCCGGCTCTGCGTCAAGGGCTGATGGAACGCTTTGAATTGGAAAGCGACGAGGTTTACGCACTGCCCGGCCTGCTGGATTATACGGGCTTGTTCCAAATCGCCGGCCTCGATGTGCCCGCTCTGCGCGACCCCGTATGGAACCCGCTGCCGCCGATCCGTATACCTAACGAAGAGGTGGATATCTACGCGGTGATTCGATCCGGTGATCTGCTGCTGCATCACCCCTACGAATGCTTCGATACCAGCGTTGAGGATTTCATCGGTGATGCCGCCACCGATCCGCAAACCGTCGCTATCAAGATGACGGTTTATCGGATTGGCGATGACACGCCATTCGTCCAATCGCTGATTCGCGCTGCCGAAGCCGGTAAACAGGTGGCCTGCGTCATTGAGCTGAAAGCCCGTTTTGACGAGGAACGCAATTTACGCTGGGCTAAGGATCTGGAAAAGGTGGGTGCTCATGTCACCTATGGGGTGCTTGGCCTCAAAACCCACACTAAGGTGGCGCTGGTGGTGCGTAAGGAAAGCGGCGGGTTGCGCTGCTACGCCCATATCGGTACTGGTAACTACCACATCAAGACCGCACGGCTGTACACCGATGTCGGCCTCTTGACATGCGATCCGCTCATCACCACCGATGTGGTGAATCTGTTTCACTATCTCACCGGTTTCTCGCGGACCCCACAGTTCAAAAAACTGTTGATTGCCCCTATCAATATGCGGCAGCGTTTTCTGGCCGCCATTGAGCGGGAAATCGAGCACCATCGTGCCGGTCGGCCTGCCCGCATCGTCGCCAAGATGAACCAGGTTGAGGATTTAGCCATGGGGCAAGCTTTGGCGGCTGCGTCTCAGGCCGGCGTTCCCATCGACCTGATTGTGCGCGGTTTTTGCTGCCTCATTGCCGGGGTGCCGGGTTGGACGGAGACGGTGCGAGTCCGCTCGATTATTGGCCGCTTTCTGGAACACTCGCGGATTTTCCACTTCGCCAATGGCCAGGAAGACCCGCTGGAGGGCGAGTTCATTATCGGCTCAGCCGATTGGATGCACCGCAATCTTTCTGGGCGCGTCGAGGCCGCCACGCCGGTCGAGGACCGGACGGCGCGCGAGCGTTTATGGGAGATTTTGGATATTTGTCTGCGCGATGAGCGCCAGGCCTGGCTGATGCAACCCGATGGCAGCTACGTGCAAAGTCAACCCTCGGCCGAAGCCACCGGACCCGCTGCATTGGGGACGCACGCTTGGCTGATGGATTTGACCCGCCATCGTGCCTTGGCGGATTGAATCGTTACTGTAAGATTGCAAACGAATTTCTTGCGACATTCTCACCAGGAAAAACTATGTACCGCAATTATTACCCTCCGGCTGATTGGGAAAAAATCATGGCGTTTTCCAAAGAGAAGGAGACGCCGTTTCTGGTGGTGCTGCTGGATCGAGTCCAGGAGAAATATCGGGAATTTCGGACGCATTTTCCCGCCGCCAAGATCTACTATGCAGTAAAAGCCAACCCCGGCGTGGAGTTGCTTGCCGTGTTGCGGGATCTTGGGTCTTATTTCGATATCGCTTCGATTCACGAACTCGACCGGATGTTGGATTTGGGTGTGACGCCAGAGCGGCTCAGTTACGGCAACACCATCAAAAAGGCCAAGGATATTCGTGAAGCCTACGAGAAAGGTGTCCGGCTTTTCACCAGCGACTGTGAAGCGGATATCCGTAATTTGGCCAAGGAAGCGCCGGGGTCGCGGGTGTTCTTCCGGCTCTTGATGGACGCTGTGACCTCGGATTCGGATTGGCCGCTGTCGCGCAAATTTGGTTGCCAGCCGCGGATGGCTATTGATCTGGTGATGCTGGCCGCGCATTTGGGTTTGGAACCTTACGGGATCTCTTTTCATGTTGGCTCGCAGCAACGCGAAATCTCGGCCTGGGACGCCGCCATCGCTCAGGCGCATTCGCTGTTCGAATGGTTGGATAAAGCACATATTCGGCTACAAGCCATGAATATGGGTGGCGGGTTTCCCGCCGATTACCTGGTTAAATCCAATCCGTTGTCGATTTATGCGGAAGAAATCAATTTCTACGTCAAAGCCTATTTTGGGGATTCGGCACCGGTGATCTATCTGGAACCGGGGCGCGGGCTAGTCGGTGAAGCGGGCGTGCTGGTCAGCGAGGTCGTCTTGATTTCCAAAAAATCCAAAACCGACCGCAAGCGTTGGGTCTATACCGACGTTGGGGTTTTTAATGGCTTGATGGAAACCATCGACGAGTCGATCAAATACCCGATTTATACCGAGAAGACCGGTGAAGAAGGCGACGTGGTATTGGCGGGGCCGACTTGCGATAGCCTGGATATCCTTTATGAGGATTTCCAATATCAACTGCCGCTTTCGCTGGAAAGCGGGGATCGGTTGTATTGGCTCTCTACCGGTGCTTATACCACCTCGTATAGCTCCATTGAGTTCAATGGCTTTCCGCCACTAAAAACCTACTTTCTGTAACCGGACATCGCTAGCGCACCTTTTTCTTGACGGTCATTCTGTTGGGGTGGTCTCCGTTCGGGAATAAATGATTTGGCGCGCTCAGGGATTTTTCCTATAATCGCCGCCATTTTTCGGCCGAACTGAATCCCAAAGGGGGGTTTGGCGCGACCGGACATCCCTCGTGATCTCTCCGGTGAACGTCCCAGCAGAGCGACGCGCGCAGTCAGGGCGCGATGCGCGTTTTCCGAAGTAACCGCGCGTTGTTCCTGTATTTCCCCGATATTTGATGCTGATGTAGGAGAGAGAGTTGATGCCCTCGCGTAGCGAATTGGCCGCCCGACGCTTGTCGGACAACCCGACTGAAGCGGTGGCCGTGATCGGCCCTACCGGCCAGGAATTCTTACCGCCCACTCGCCGGGACATGGCAAACGCCATTCGCGCGTTGAGCATGGACGCGGTGCAACGAGCCGAATCCGGTCATCCTGGAGCGCCGATGGGAATGGCGGATTTTGGCGCGGTGCTTTGGGACGATTTTTTTCGGCACAACCCGGCCAACCCTAAATGGTTTAACCGGGATCGCTTAATTCTTTCCAACGGCCATGGTTCCATGCTGTTGTATTCGCTCCTGCACCTGAGCGGCTACGATCTTACCATTGAAGACCTGCGCAACTTCCGCCAACTGGGTTCCCGCACGCCAGGGCATCCAGAGTACGGTCGCACGGCGGGGGTGGAAACCACCACCGGGCCGTTGGGGCAGGGTTTGGCGAACGGCGTGGGCATGGCCTTGGCCGAACGGGCGTTGGCGACCCGCTTTAACCGGCCCGGCTTTCCCATCGTCGATCACTATACCTACGTCATTCTGGGCGATGGCTGCCTGATGGAAGGCATTTCCTACGAAGCCTGCTCGCTGGCCGGTATCTGGGGTCTAGGCAAGCTCATCTGCCTCTATGATGACAATGGGATTTCCATTGACGGTAAAGTGCAGGGCTGGTTCCGCGATAATGTGGCGCTGCGGTTTGAGGCCATGGGCTGGCATGTCATTCCTAATGTGGATGGCCACGACGCCGATGCCGTCCATGCGGCCATCGAAAAGGCCCGCGCCTTTCATGAGCGTCCCACCCTGATCTGTTGTAAAACCACTATTGCCAAAGGTTCGCCCAACAAGGGCGGCAGCGAGAAATCGCATGGTGCGCCGCTGGGTGTCGCCGAAGTGGCTGCAACCCGTGAAGCGTTGGGCTGGCAGCATGAACCTTTCGTTATCCCGCCGGAGATTTACCGCGTTTTCGACGCGCGCGCCAGAGGTGAGGCGGCGGAAGACGAATGGAATGTGCTGCTCACCCGGTATCGTGCTGAGTTTCCGGAACGGGCGGCCGAATTTGATCGGCGGTTGGCCTGCGGTTTCCCTGAGAATTGGCAGACTATTGCCTGGGAGTTCATCCACCAAACCCAGCAACGCCATGAAGATCTCGCCACGCGCGCTGCTTCGCAACGGGTACTGGAGTTTTATGGCCCGCACTTCCTGAGTCTGGTTGGGGGGTCGGCGGATCTGGCGGAATCGACCGGCATTCCTTGGGCCGGATCGCGCCCAGTGGATTTTGAACATCCTGACGGTAACCTGATTTTTTATGGCGCGCGGGAATTCGCGATGAACGCCATCATGAACGGCTTGGCGCTACACGGCGGTTATATCCCGTTCGGTGGCACCTTCCTGATGTTCGCCGACTACGGCCGCAGCGCGATCCGCATGTCGGCGTTGATGAAGATTCGCTGTATGTTTGTGCTGACGCATGATTCTATCGGCGTGGGCGGCGATGGCCCCACGCATCAACCGGTTGAACATGTGGCCAGCTTGCGGATCATCCCTGATCTCTCGGTCTGGCGGACTTGCGATACCACGGAAACCGCCGTGGCCTGGAAGATGGCGCTGGAGCGGGTTAACGGGCCGACCGCGCTGATTTTCACCCGCCAGAAATTGCCGCATCAGGATCGCACGCCAGAGCAGGTGCAGGCCATTGCGCGCGGCGGTTACGTGCTGCTGGACTGCGGCGGCAACCCGGAGGCCATCCTCATTGCCACAGGTTCCGAAGTGCCATTGGCGGTCGAAGCAGCCAAGCAGTTGAATGGCCAGGGGCGGCGGATTCGTGTTGTGTCCATGCCCTCGGTGGATGTGTTTGACGCCCAAGATGCCGCGTATCGTGAGTCGGTGCTACCGGCCGCAGTAACCCGGCGGGTCGTCGTCGAGGCGGGGGTCACTGCACCTTGGTATAAATACGCAGGGCCGCAAGGCACTGTGATCGGTATCGATTGTTTTGGCGAATCCGGGCCACCGGAAATCATCTTCCAACATTTCGGTTTTACCGTCGAACGGGTGGCTGCCGCTGTGACGGCGCTGTTCTAAATTTAAGCCTGCGTGCTGACGTTAATTTTTGTCGGTCAACGCTTAAGGTTTATACTATATCTTTGTAGTCTTTCCGGGTGGATGATGACATCCGCCCTTGTTTCATAACCACACGTTTCGCTCACCACACAGTTGGAGGAAAGCATGGCTATCAAAGTTGGCATCAACGGGTTTGGCCGCATCGGTCGCATGGTGTTTCGCGCGGCGGTGAAGGATTTTCCCGATATCGAGATCGTCGGCATCAACGACCTGCTCGAACCCGATTATCTGGCCTACATGCTGCAATACGACTCGGTGCATCGCAAGTTTGAGGGTAAGGTTGCGGTCGAAGGCAACACCCTGATCGTCAACGGCAAGAAAATTCGCCTGACCGCCGTCAAAGACCCGGCCGAGCTGAAGTGGAACGAGGTGGGCGCCGATATCGTTGTTGAGTCCACCGGCCTGTTCCTGACCGAAGAAACCTGCAAGAAGCACCTCGCCGCCGGCGCCAAGAAAGTCATCCAAAGCGCGCCCAGCAAAGATGACACCCCGATGTTCGTCTACGGCGTGAACCACGACAAATACGCCGGCCAAGCGATCATCTCCAATGCCTCTTGCACCACCAACTGCCTGGCGCCCGTGGCCAAGGTGCTGAATGACTCCTGGGGGATCAAGCGCGGCCTGATGACCACCGTTCACGCCGCCACCGCCACCCAGAAAACCGTCGATGGTCCTTCCAACAAGGATTGGCGCGGCGGCCGCGGTATTCTGGAAAACATCATTCCGTCCTCCACCGGCGCCGCCAAGGCGGTGGGCAAAGTCATCCCCGAGTTGAACAAAAAGCTCACCGGCATGGCGTTCCGCGTGCCGACCTCCGACGTGTCGGTGGTCGATCTGACGGTGGAACTGAACAAGCCCGCGTCCTACAAGGACATCTGCGCCGCCATGAAGGCCGCCTCCGAAGGCCCGATGAAGGGCGTGTTGGGCTATACCGAGGATAAAGTGGTCGCCACCGATTTCCGTGGTGAGAGCAACACCTCCACCTTCGACGCCGACGCCGGTATCGCCCTGGACGACAACTTCGTCAAGGTCGTGGCCTGGTACGACAACGAATGGGGTTATTCCTGCAAAGTGCTGGAAATGGTTCGCGTCATGGCCAAGTAAGCGGTCGCCACGCCGTGGCGGTTCCTTGCTGAGCTGAAACCACTCGCCCCCGCCGCTCTGGCTCCACGCCAGGACTGACGGGGGTTTTATTTGGAGGAGAGAAAAATGCAATTCAAGCGTATGACCGATCTGGATTTGGCCGGAAAGCGAGTATTCATCCGCGCCGACCTCAATGTGCCCGTCAAGGATGGCAAAGTGACTTCCGATGCCCGTATCACTGCGTCGATGCCGACCATCGAACATGCGATGAAGGCCGGAGCCAAGGTGATGGTGACCTCACACCTGGGTCGCCCGACTGAAGGCCAGTTTAATCCAGAGGATTCACTCCAGCCAGTCGCCGATGTCATGTCGGCCAAGCTGGGCAAGCCGGTGCGGGTGATCCGTGACTGGGTGAACGGCGGTTTTGAAGTCGCCAACGGTGAAGTGGTACTGCTGGAAAATTGCCGCACCAACAAGGGCGAAAAGAAAAACGTCGAAGAGACTGCCAAAAAATACGCAGCGCTGTGCGATATTTTTGTGATGGACGCCTTCGGCACCGCTCACCGCGCTGAAGCCTCCACCCACGGTGTCGCCAAATTCGCACCCGTCGCCTGCGCCGGCATCCTGCTGACCGAGGAACTGGATGCGCTGACCAAGGCGCTGGCCAAACCGGCCCGCCCGCTAGTCGCCATCGTCGGTGGTTCCAAGGTCTCGACCAAGCTGACCGTGCTGGAAAGCCTGTCGGAAAAGGTCGATCAACTGGTGGTCGGTGGCGGCATCGCCAACACTTTCCTGGAGGCCGTGGGCAAGAATGTCGGCAAGTCGCTGAGCGAGCATGATCTGGTGCCGACCGCTCAGACGCTGATCGAGAAGATGAAAAAGCGCGGTGCGAACATTCCCATCGCCGTCGATGTCGTCACCGGCAAGAAATTTGACGCCGCTGAACCCGCTGTGCAGAAAGACGCTGGCGCAGTGGCTGACGATGACATGATCTTCGACATCGGCCCCAAGAGCGCCCAGGAACTGGCCGACATCATCATGAAGGCGGGCACTGTGGTGTGGAATGGCCCGGTGGGCGTATTCGAGTTTGACCAGTTCGGCGCGGGCACCAAGACCGTCGCCATGGCGATTGCCAACACCAAGGCGTTCACGCTGGCCGGCGGTGGCGACACCATTGCTGCGATTCAGAAATACGATATCTACGACAAAGTGTCGTATATCTCGACGGCGGGGGGTGCATTCCTGGAATTCCTGGAAGGCAAGGTGTTACCTGCGGTTGAAATTCTGGAGTCGCGGGCCAACGGTTAGTTAGCCTCAGCGGATTGCACGAATAGAAACGGGCGACCATGGGTCGCCCGTTCTTTATAGGTTAAGCGTTATCTCTGGCCCGAGGAAGCGGGCGATAGTACAAAGCTCGATCCTGTTTTTATAAGGGCCCTTCATGCCCAGGACATTTATTAGCGCTTAAAAACTGATGGCAAAATAGCCAAAGCGCCGATGCGTTTTTTTGAATGCGTGTCAGCTACGATTATCCGCGCGAGAAGCTTTGCAGGCTGTTCAATCCTTGAGCACGTTATCGCAAGAACGAGATGTTAATAGCGCCGTCCGCCGCCACCGCCACCACCGTAGCCACCACCGTAGCCACCACCGCCACCACCGCGTTTGCCGCCACCGCCGCCACCGCCACCACCGTAGCCGCCGCCACCACCAGATCCTTGCTGGGGCGGGCGCGCTTCGTTGACTGTCAAATTACGGCCCTCAATCGGTTTACCGTTCAGTGCGGAGATTGCTGCTTGAGCCTCTTGGTCAGTGCCCATTTCCACAAAGCCAAATCCTTTGGAGCGGCCAGTGTCACGATCCATGATCACTTGAGCGGATCGCACTGTACCGTGAGCGGTGAACAGATTCTCCAAGTCACTATTGCTAATATTATAGCTCAAGTTACCAACATACAGTTTCTTACCCAATTCACAAGCTCCTCGGTAGGATTTTGGCAAAATTCTTGTATCAGACACGCGAGCGCAGGCCCGATTAATTTAGTTTCACACGAGCCTGATGCCGAGTCAATGATTTGGTTGCCAGATGCGCTGAAGTGAATTTCTCCGCCAGCCCATGGCTGATTGCAAAGTCCTTATCCTGCTCAGTTATCTCCTGAATTTTAATAGAAAAAACCACATATCAGAGTATTGATTCCAGAAAAATTTACAGTTAATTTAGTGGTTTGATCAAGGGGCCTTCCTTATTATTTTTTAGTCGCCTGAGCTTTTTTCAAATGGATGGATAATCTCAAATCTACTCATGATCAAAGATAAGTTTTTAGCGAAATTTGACAAAATAAGCGTGTTAAATCTTTTATGGGTTGGCCTCGATATAAAGTCTAATAGCTAAGAGTCTGGTGAAATACAATATGCTTTTATTGGGATTTTTGATGGATCTAATGCTAATAGATTAGTCGATCAAAAAAGTTGAGTGGATTCCTAAGAAATGTAAAATAGCTTATTACCATGCTTTCTTAGTTCAGCATTTGGTTTCTTGTGGACACATAATAAGAGGGTTTAGAAACTTGGTAGTGGGTATCACCTATTTATTTGTATTTCTAAGGGATAGCCTGTCTCTTGTGGGGTATTTTTGGTTGCCTGAGCTGTTTTACATTTTCCAGTATTCAGGCTGCTTTTATAAAACCCATAGTGTTTGATGACAGCCGCCCCCAAAATAAGCGATAGGCTGAGCACGAATTTTAACAGGCCCCCTATCCGTCATGACTAGGGTAAACTATTGGCGGCGCTCGTTGTGGCAAAGCTGAAACCTCATATACTGTGCGTATAATGGCGAGTTCCTGTCTTTTCCTTGATTAGTGATCCAGACATGAGAGTGATGTGAAACCCGATTCCAGCTTGTCGTCGCAGGATGCTGAAAATGTTGCTGTCCCCGAACCGATGATCGATTGGGTGAGCTTGTCCCGTCATTTTGAGGGTAACGAAGGCTTGATCGAGCAATTGATCGATCTAACCTTGCGAACCCAAGCAGAAATACCCTCTCAACTTGGCCAAGCAGCAGACCGATTGGACTGGGAAGGCATGGCGCGAAGTGCCCATGATCTAAAAAGCCTCAGCGGCCATTTTCAAGTGTGGGCATTGGTAGAATTGGCCAAGACCACCGAGCGAGCGGCTCGTGAGCGGCAACCGACCGCGCCGCAGTTGGCGCGGGCACTGGCCACCGGCACCGACCAGTTGATGGGCGTACTGGCCGCGTATCGCGGTGTTGTGACCCAAACACCAGATCCGGCGGCGGCGATTGATCTTGTCAGTGAGCTGCACGCCTTTGCTGAAGCATTGCGCGGACGCCAGATGGCGGCATACCATTTGGCAGAGCGCCTGCAAACCCATCTTGCGGATGATGAATTGTGGCCTGCCTTAGAAAGGGCGATTCGAGCCGCACTGGATTTGGAGTTTGCCGTGGCGCTGAGCTATCTCGAACCCGCGCTCGCCGCTATTGAAGCGGGAGGAAAGTAATGGAATCGAAGCACCATGTTCTCGCGGTCGATGATCGACCGAGCAATCTGTTGATGCTCGATAAGCTGTTGCGTGATCAATATATCTTGCATATCGCTACGGGTGGATCGCAAGCACTGGATTATTTGAGTACCGGTGGCAGTGCTGATCTGATTTTGTTGGACGTGATCATGCCAAACCTCGACGGCTTCGAAGTCTGCCGTCAAATCAAGCAATTACCCCGTTACGCTGAAATCCCAGTGATCTTTTTGACCAGCCTCGATAGCCACACCGACGAAGAGTATGGCCTGTCGTTGGGGGCGGTTGATTTTATCCACAAGCCTTTTTCCTCGGCTGTGGTGCTGGCGCGGGTGCGTAATCATCTCCAGCTCAGCGTGGCTACCCGCGCCTTACGGGCGCATAGCCAGGATCTGGAACGGCTCGTGGCGGAACGTGCCCAGGAAATCACCCGGCAATCCCAGGAGCTAACCCGGCGCGATCACCAACTGATCGCTGCGCAAGGGGCTATTATCAGCGCGCTATGCACCTTGGCGGAAATGCGCGATAACGAGACCGGCAACCATATCCGCCGAACCCAATCCTATGTACGGGCCTTGGCCCAGCGCCTGCGCAGTTATCCTGCCTATAGGGCGGAACTTGATGATGATGCCATTCGCCTGCTGTATATCTCGGCGCCCCTGCATGATATCGGTAAAGTCGGTATTCCAGACGCGATCTTGCGCAAGCCAGGGAGCTTGACACCGTCAGAATGGCAGGTGATGCAGCGCCACACCGAATATGGGCGCGATGCCATTGAGCGGGCGGCATTGGAGCTGGGTGAGGAGGGGATTTTTCTACGCTATGCCCGCGAAATCGCGCATGGCCATCACGAACGCTGGGATGGCACCGGTTATCCACAAGGGCTGGCCGGTAATGGAATCCCGCTCTCGGCGCGTTTGATGGCGGTAGCGGATGTTTACGATGCCTTAATTTCGAAGCGGGTCTACAAACCGGCTTTTCCCCATGCTCAAGCGATGGAGATGATCTATGCTGAGCGGGGTCGTCATTTCGACCCGCAGGTGGTCGATGCGCTATTGGAAATTACTCCTGAATTTGCCGATATTGCCCAGCGGTTCCGGGACGACGAAGTGGCGATTGGCTAAGCGTCGGCGCTGATCAGCGCCACGTCTTGCCCGCTGTTAGCCTCCCGATTCTGTCAGATCAAACCTCTTTTACCGATACCGAGCATGAGCGCCAGTTCTTACGACGCGGCCGCGATTGAAGTTCTCAGCGGCTTAGATCCGGTGCGCAAGCGACCGGGTATGTACACCGACACGACGCGCCCCAACCATCTAGCGCAAGAAGTTATCGACAATAGCGTGGACGAAGCCATTGCCGGCTATGCCGGTGTGATCAACGTCATCCTGCACGCGGACGGTTCGTTGTCGGTGGAAGACGACGGCCGGGGAATGCCGGTCGATATCCACCCCGACGAAGGCATTCCCGGTGTGGAATTAATCCTCACGCGCCTGCACGCTGGCGGCAAGTTTTCCGATCGTAATTACCAGTTTTCCGGGGGCTTGCACGGCGTTGGGGTGTCGGTGGTAAACGCACTCTCCAACCATCTTGAAGTGTGGGTTCGGCGCAACGGCAAGGAATACAATATGGCCTTTGCCGGCGGCGACAAGGTATCGGAACTGGAAGAGATCAGGACAGTTGGGCGGCGAGTGACCGGCACGACTCTACGCTTCTGGCCTGACCCGCGCTATTTCGATTCGCCTCGATTCTCGCTTTCTCGCTTGAAGCATGTTTTACGTGCCAAAGCGGTGTTATGCCCAGGACTCAAAGTGGCCTTCACTGACGAGGCGAGCGGCGAGAAAATTCTCTGGCATTATGAAGATGGCTTTACCGATTATCTCAAGGAAGCGCTGGGCAAGGCTGCTCTGCTACCTGATCCGCCGTTTGTCGGGCATGTGAGTGGAACTCGTGAGGCGGCCGATTGGGCTTTAACCTGGTTGCCGGAAGGCGGCGAGCCGGTGGCCGAGAGTTACGTCAATCTGATCCCTACGCCACAGGGCGGCACTCACGTCAACGGCTTGCGCGGGGGTGTGACCGATGCGGTGCGCGAGTTTTGCGAGTTCCGCAATCTGGTGCCGCGCGGATTGCGCATCGCCCCGGAAGATGTTTGGGAAGGCTGTTGCTATGTGCTGTCGGTGAAGATGCAGGACCCACAGTTTTCCGGCCAAACCAAGGAGCGCTTGTCCTCGCGGGAGTGCGCGGTGTTCGTCGCTGGGGTGGTGAAGGATACCCTGAGCTTGTGGCTAAACCAGCATCCCGAAACCGGCGAGCGGATCGCCCAATTGGCGTTGACGAATGCGCAGAAGCGGTTGCGGGCTAGCCGCAAGGTGGTGCGTAAGCAGGTGACCAGCGGCCCAGCGCTGCCCGGCAAGCTGACCGATTGCACGGCGCAAGATTCGGCACGAACCGAGCTGTTTCTGGTCGAGGGCGATTCGGCCGGTGGTTCGGCCAAGCAAGCCCGCAACCGCGAATTTCAGGCGGTGATGCCGTTACGCGGCAAGATTTTGAATACCTGGGAGGTGGATTCGAGCGAAGTGATGGCTTCGCAAGAGGTGCATGACATCGCCGTGGCCATCGGCGTCGATCCCGGCTCCGATGATCTGGCCGGTTTACGCTACGGCCGGGTTTGCATCCTCGCCGACGCCGATTCTGATGGGTTGCACATCGCCACGTTATTGTGTGCGCTGTTTGTGCGCCACTTCCGCCCCTTGGTAGCAGCCGGTCACGTCCATGTTGCTATGCCACCGCTGTTTCGGATCGATGTCGGCAAGGAGATTTTCTACGCGCTGGATGAGGCTGAGAAGCAGGGGATTCTGGATCGGATCGCCGCCGAGAAGAAAAAAGGCAAGATCAACGTCACCCGCTTCAAGGGCTTGGGTGAGATGAATCCGTTGCAACTGCGGGAGACGACCATGGACCCCGCAACGCGCCGGCTCGTGCAACTGACGTTGGAAACCGGTGATGATACTCTGCTGTTGATGGATATGTTGCTGGCCAAGAAGCGGGCCGGGGACCGTAAGACCTGGTTGGAGGCGAAGGGCAATCTGGCGGAGGTTTGAGCAGAGCCGTTGCTCATGGAGTTACCCGCTTTGGCGCCCCTGGGATAATACCCTGACGCCAAAGCGGGTCTAAGGCGGAGAAAGACTTATTTCTCCATCGTTACTTTTACGCCGCTCACGCCCAGATTAAATTGCAGTCCCTGAGTGGTCGAATCCAAACGCATAATGACGCCATTCTCGTTTTTCATCTGTACGCCACCCACACCGCCGCCCAACGCCACATTGGCATCCAGTTTGGTATAAGTGCCAGGAAATTTGGAAAGGTCTTTCAAATCATAGACTTCACCCACGGCGCTGATCTTAGCTGCGCCGATGGCTGCGCCTAAGCTTAGTCCACCGATTTTGAAATCGTGTTTTTTACCGTGATAGGTCAAGGTGCCACCACCAGTGCTACCGCCAACAATCAGACCGAACTGGGTTTCATCGATCTCAACCTTCCCAGAAGGCGCTTTGGCAGGGTCCACAGCCAGGGCCAGAGAACTCACCAGCAAAGTCGTCGCCAGAAAAGCGGGAGCCATCATTTTACGCAGCATTGTCATCGTTAAGTCCTCAATAGCAAAGTTTTATTGGGTTTCGGGTTACAGACCGACCCGGCGCTTTCGCCCTTTTGGCGGTCTGACTTGGTGAAGCCCGATGGGATCAAGGTTAAGGAATAGCCCTAAGGGGCCATAGTGCCAAAAGGGATAATCGAGTCACGATTTTAAATTTCAGCATGATGACTAAAGTCACTCTGCAATCCGCACCAGCAGAAAGAGCTGGCTTGGCTCTGCTGAGGGCGCGGGATTGGTCAGGCGAGGATACCCGCTGCTTTCCGTGTCGCTACGCTAGCCCTCGGTGGGCGCGCTGCGCAACAAAAACGTTACCGGGCCATCGTTGGTCAGACTGACTTGCATATCTGCGCCGAAGCGACCCGTAGCTACCGGAGTAGGGTGCTGTCGGGCCTGTTCCACCAGATAATTGAACAGCCGTTCACCGTCGGCTGGTGGCGCGGCAGGGATAAAGCTGGGCCGCATTCCCTTACGGGTATCCGCCGCCAGGGTAAATTGTGGGACCAGCAGCAAACCGCCGCCGATATCGCGCACGCTGCGATTCATCTTGCCGTCGGCATCGGCGAATACTCGATAACCCAGCAAGCGTTCCAGCAATCGGTCGGCCTGCGCTTCGCTATCGCCACGCTCGACCCCAACCAGCACCAGCAAGCCTGCGCCAATAGCGCCGACGATCTCGCTATCGACCTCAACCCGCGCCCCACTGACCCGCTGTAACAACCCAATCATTTGAAACGATCAGCGAAATGTTGGGTGGCGGTGATCAGCGCATCGACAATCCCCGGCTCACTGGCGGCGTGACCGGCGGGGGTGATGATCCGAATGTCCGATTCTGGCCAGGCGTGATGCAGCGCCCAGGCGTTATCCAGCGGACACACCACATCGTAGCGGCCGTGAACGATGATGCCGGGAATCCCGCTCAGTCGCCCGGCGTCGCGCAACAGTTGATTCGGCTCCATGAAACACTGATTTACGAAATAGTGGCACTCGATTCTTGCCAAACTGAGCGCCATCCGCGCCTCGCCAAAGTGATTAACGATGCTGGGGTTACTTTCCAGAGTTAAGGTGGAGCCTTCCCACACCGACCACGCTTTCGCCGCCCGTAGCTGCTCCAATGCGTTGGTACTGGTCAAGCGGCGATGATAGGCGTGCAGCAGATCGTTCCGTTCCGCCGCCGGAATCGGCGCCAGGAAATGCTCCCACAGATCGGGAAACAGGCGGTTAGCGCCGCTTTGATAGAACCAGTGAATATCCTCATCCCGACACAGAAAGATGCCGCGCAGAATCAGGCCCAGCACCCGATCAGGATGGGTTTCGGCATAAGCCAGCGCCAGCGTCGAACCCCAGGAGCCGCCAAAAACCACCCAGCGATCAATGCCCAGCCGTTCGCGCAGTTTTTCGATATCGGCGATCAGATGCCAGAGCGTGTTATCGATCAATTCAGCGTGTGGCGTGGACTGGCCAGCGCCGCGCTGGTCGAACAACACGATGCGGTAGCGTTCTGGATCAAAAAACCGCCGGTGCATCGGCTCACAACCGGCCCCAGGCCCACCGTGCAGGAACAACACGGGTAAACCCTTGGGGCTGCCGCATTCCTCCACATACAAATCGTGCAATTCGTCAACAGTAAACCGGAAGGTCGAATAGGGTTTAATGTCTGGAAACAGGACACGCATGGCAACTCCGGGCGGCGCTGAGAAACGGGTGAAAGAGAAGCTGATAGAAATAGATTTTACGCAGAATGGATGATAGCCCGGTAGGGAAGCGGAGCGTGGCTAAAGAATGTAATCGACGACGGCATCCAGATCGTTGAAGACCCGTCCACCCAGCGGGGTGACCTTCGCTTCATCACCGGGACGGTATTTGCCGGTTCGTACCAGGATGCCGCGCAACCCGGCAGCCAGCGCGCCGCAGACATCCATTTCAGCATCGTCGCCGACCATAATCACATCTTGAGCGGGCAGTTCGAGTCCGGCGACCGCCGCTTGGAAAAAGTCGGCGGCTGGTTTGCCCAGCACCACCGCTTCCATCTCGGCCGCATATTCCAGCGCCGCCACGAACGGCCCGGCGTCCAGGCTAAGCTGGCCGTCGTCATTAAAATGGCGGTTCGCGCCCATGGCAAGCAGCGGCAGGCCATCCAGTAGCAACCGAAAGCAACGGTTAAGCGCGGTGTAATCGAAGGCAGCTCCGGCGTCGCCGACCAAGACCACGTTTGGCGGTGGGCCAAGCAAATCAGCGAATTCGCTCTCAATGCGCGGATGAACCAGCAGGTGTGGGGTCAGTTGGCGGGTGAGCAGGTAATTACGGGCCGCGACCACAGGGGTAAATAGATGCTCGAAGGGTACTTCAAGCCCCATGGCGGCCAACCGGTCGATGACCGTGCTGCGGGGCATCCGGGTGCCGTTGGTAATGAAACGCATCGGGATACCGGCGGCGCGCAAGCTCAGCATCGCTTCACGGGCGCCGGGCAGGGGGTAGCCGCCGACGCACAACACGCCTTCCAGGTCGAATAGAACGCCGTGGATCATGGTTTGCTCGCCGGATCGGGTTTATGGGCCGTTTAGGAACACGGGTCAGGAGCGGCCCGCCGAGTTGGCTCGGCACCGCCCTTAGTGAGTATAGAAGGCAGTTTGACAAATGAAGTCCGATCAGCGAGCCAGTGCGCGCGGTGACATGCACCGCTTAAAAGGATCGGACTCTCAACGGCGATGACCGGCGAGGTCTCAGGCGGTCGCTCCCAGGGCCAATGCTCGCTGGCGGCGCTCGGCACATTCGGCGGCGGCCTCGCCACCAGTGCCGAATTCCGGCCAGCCGCCAGCCTGCTGCTCAATCAGTTCGGTTAACGCGCGAAGGTGGCCGGGCGCATCGTTCAGTGCGGGGATATAACGGTACTGCTCACCACCGGCGTTGAGGAAAACCTGCCGATTTTCGATGGCAATTTCCTCCAGCGTTTCCAAACAATCGGCGGCAAAGCCGGGACAAAGCACGTCCACGCGCTTGATACCGGCTTTGGCCCAGTCGGCCAGCAAGACGCTGGTATACGGTTGCAGCCATTCGGCACGTCCGAAGCGCGATTGAAAGGCCACCGCCCACTGCTCCGGTGGCAATGCCAGCCGCTCTGCGACCAGCCGGGCGGTTTTTTGACAGTGACAGTAGTAAGGGTCTCCGGCCAGTAAGTTGCGTTTGGGCAGGCCGTGAAAAGAGAACAGCAAGCGCTCCGCTGGTTCCACCCGCCGCGCCGCGCGCACGCTGTCTGCCAGTGCATCCAGATAACCGTCCTGATCGTGGTAATGGGTGATCAGGCGTAACTCCGGCAGCCAACGCCAGGTTCGCAACTCGGCGGCGATAGCATCGAAGGTGGAAGCCGTGGTGGCAGCGGAATACTGCGGGTACAGCGGCAAGATCAGCAGTCGGCGCACACCAGCGGCCCGCAATTCGGTCAGCGCCGATGCAATGGACGGATTGCCATAGCGCATTCCCAGCGCGACCTGTATCGGTTCGGGGTGTCGCTCGGCTAGCAGGGTGGCGAGCGCCGCTCGTTGACGCTGGCTGATTACCAAGAGAGGTGAACCCTCGGTGGCCCAAATCTTTTGGTAGTTGCGTGCGGAACGAGCCGGTCGGGTCGGCAAGATAATACCGTGCAGGATCAGCCACCACAGCGCGCGAGGGATTTCGACCACCCGTGTATCCGCCAGGAATTCGGCCAAGTAGCGCCGCACGGCAGCGGGAGTGGGTGCATCTGGAGTGCCGAGATTGGTCAGCAGCACACCAGCGCGCGCCGGTTGCTCATGGGTGAAGGATAGGGGTGCGGGTGATTTCATGGTGCGGTGGTTTTCCTTTCAGTGATAGTGCCTGGCCGATCATGGGTTCGACCTATAATGAATCTAAATGAAACTCATTCTTGCGCGGAGGTTCCCTTGCCATGCTTGGTTCGTTTCTCGACAAGGATTCCCTAGACTGCGGCGATCTTGATTTCAGCGTGCTCGACACGGAGTTACCGGAGCTAACCTATTATCCAGCCACATCGCCAGACCAGGTGGCGGAGCGCATCGCACAGGCTGAAGTCGTCATCAGCAACAAGGTGATGTTGAATGCGGCGGCTATTCAGCAAGCCCCCCGGTTACGGTTAATTTGTATCGCCGCCACTGGCGTTAATAACGTTGATTTGGCAGCGGCCGAGGCGGCGGGTATCACGGTTTGCAACTGCCGAGGCTATGGTACGCCAGCGGTCGTCCAGCATGTATTTGCGCTGCTTTTGGCGCTTTACATTCGACTGCCGGATTACCACCAAGCGGTACGTGCCGGGCGCTGGCAGCAGGCTAGCCAGTTTTGCTTGCTGGATTATCCGATTCGTGAGCTGGCCGACAAAACGCTGGGTATCGTTGGTTATGGAGAACTCGGTCGGGGCGTGGCACGGGTAGCCGACGCCTTCGGTATGCGTATCTTGCTCGCGCAGCGACCCGGCACCGTGGAACCGGAAGAGGGACGAATACCGCTGCCGGTCCTGCTGCCACAAGTCGATGTGCTCAGCTTGCATTGCCCCTTGACCCCCGAAACCCGTGGCCTGATCGGCGCTTGGGAATTGGCCTTGATGCGCCGCGATGCGATCTTGCTCAATACCGCCCGTGGGGGTCTGGTGGATGAGGCGGTGCTGGCTGACGCGCTGCGCAAAGGGGCCTTGGGCGGCGCCGGAATAGACGTACTCAGTCTGGAACCACCAACCGTTGGCAACCCACTACTGGCGCCTGATATTCCCAACCTCATCGTGACCCCGCACAGCGCTTGGGGTAGCCGTGAGTCGCGCCAGCGTATGCTGGGTCAATTGGCGGAGAATGTTCGGGAGTATCGGCTCGGCCAACCGGTTCGCGTCGTCAGATGATACGGAAATATTCGACTTAAACGGGTTCTAAGTCGTATATCAGTAAGAAAATATAGGTAAAGTGTTACCGCCTTGATCGCTGGGCAACATAAAATGTCTGTGCCTGACGGAATCTTGCCAAGGAATGATCTGCGAATGATCTCGCTCCATCCCGGTTTTTTTCTCAGCCTGAAATGGAAGGCATTGCTGCTGAGCAGCCTCGTGCTCATCGCGGTGACTGGAACCCTTGTCGCTATCAATCATAACGAGTTACGCAATCAATTCGAACGGCGGCGCACGGAATTGCAAAGCCAGTACGCTTATCAAGTGCAGGGCTTGCTTGAACAAGCGGATAAAACATTGCGGCAATGGAGCGCAACCATCGCTTCCTCGCTCAATCTGCGGGGCGTGACCGGTAAGGCATTGGAAAAGCGCATGATCGCTGAATTTGAGCGCATGGCCGCGATTCTCGAATTGAATATGGGGATGGAAAAAATTCTGCTGATCACCGCCGATGGGCAGCGTTTGGCGGCGCACGGTCCCGATGCCGACGCCGATCCGTCCGCGACCGTGGTGGCTGCGGCGCGTCAGGCCCTGACGACGGAAACCCCCGTTGGTCTGATCGATTGCTCGGATACCTGCTTACAATATGCGGTCACACCCATTCTGGACGCCGGCTATGCCTTGGTCATAGGTATTTCCCTGGCGGATGTGGTGCTCGATTTTCGGCAGGTTTCCGGCACTGATCTGGGCTTACTGGTGGGCGGTACCAGGCTGGATTACGCGAATGGCAATGGCGAGCAGTCGCTCAAAAACTGGAACATGCGCGTGGTGGCCTTGTTCAACACGCGGGTCAATCTCGCGATCTTGCGCCAGGCGGCCGACCGCCAGCCGCTGGCTGATGCCGCGCGTGCGCCGCTGTATGTCACCGCCGATCACCGTGAGTACGAAGTCCGGCTCTTTCCGCTAACCGGCTTTGAACAGGGGTGGCAGGCCTATCTGGCAATCATTGCCGATATCACCGATTCGGTGGCGCACATTAATGCCGCGTTCCAGCGTAATGTGCTGTTGGGAATCGTCGGCTTGGTACTGTCGGAGGTCTTGCTGTTGGCGATCTTGTGGCTGCCGATGTCAGGGTTGCGGCGGGCGGCTGATAACCTCCCTTGGCTGGCGGAGGGGGCTTTCGGCAAAGTGCGTGCGGCGATCTCGGACGTGCCGCTGAATCGCTGGTTTCGTGACGAAGTGGATGTCCTCAATGAGACTGCCATCGCGTTATCGCACCAACTTGAAGCGCTGCATATCGAATTGGCCAACCATACCCGCGATCTATCGGAGCGCATGGATGAAATCACCCGGCAGCGTAACTTTGTCACACATGTGCTTGAAACAGCGCAAGCCCTGATTTTGACGCAGAATCAGGACAACGAAATTCTGATGATTAACCCTTATGCTGAAGTCATCACCGGCTATTCGCTGGGGGAGCTGCGGGGTCGGCCGTTTGCGAGCTTGCTCAGCGAGGAGGAAAGCGGCACAAAGGGGCAAGCCCTGGCGGAGTTGCGGTTCATCGAACGGGCGCATATCGAAATGGAATGCGATATTCGTTGTAAGGATGGCAGTACCATCAACGTGGTCTGGCAACATTCCCGCTTAAAGGGGCAATCCACGGACAAGGCCGTGATCCTGTCGGTGGGTATGGATATCACCGCCCGGAAAAAAGCCGAGCTGCGTCTGGCCTGGTTAGCCGATCACGATACCCTGACTGGACTTTATAACCGGCGCCGGTTCGCCCAGGAACTGAAAGAAGCCGTCGCGGCGGCTAGGCGCTATGGTTATTCCGGTGCCTTATTGTTCGTCGATTTGGACCAGTTCAAATACATCAACGACACCAGCGGTCATCAGGCCGGTGACCGCTTACTGCAACGGATCGGCGAGCTGTTTTGCACGATCCTGCGCGAGGTGGACGTGATCGGCCGCTTGGGTGGCGACGAGTTCGCCGTGGTGCTTAGCCGCACCACCGCCACTGAGGCGGTCCAGGTCGCAAAAAAAATCCTCACGCAGATCGAGGAAGTCAATTTTTCGGTCGATGAGCAAATCCATCGATTGTCGGCCAGCATCGGGATTACGCTGTTTCCACAACACGGCATTACCGTTGAAGAGCTACTGGCGCGGGCCGATCTGGCCATGTATCGCGTTAAGGAAAGTGGGCGCGGTGGCTGGCATCTTTTATCGGATCAGGACCAAAGCCAGCGCCTGATGCGCGAGCGGGTATTTTGGAAGCAGCGGGTGGAAATTGCGCTTAAGGAGAAGCGCTTTTTACTGTACGCGCAGCCTATCTTGGATATCTGCAACCACTCGGTCTCACACTATGAGGTCTTGCTGCGGATGCGCGGTGATGAGGGAGAAATTATCGGACCAGCCCAATTTATCGAGGTCGCCGAGCGCTCCGGGCTGATCCATGCCATTGATCGCATGGTGATGTCTGAAGCCATTCGTTACCAGGCTCGTGCCCTGGCTCGTGGGCTGCCGGTCACCCTGACAGTGAATCTATCCGCTCATGCCTTCAACAATCCAGACTTGCTACAGCAGCTCAAACATCTCCTACAAGAAACCGCGCTTGATCCCCAGCAGTTGATTTTTGAGATGACGGAGACCGCCGCCCTCGCCGACATTGTGGCCACTCGCCAGTTGATGGAATCCATCAATGCCATTGGTTGCCAGTTTGCGCTCGATGATTTCGGGACTGGGTTTTCCTCGTTCTATTATCTGAAAAAGCTGCCGTTTGGTTTCATCAAGATCGATGGCTCGTTTATCCATAAGCTCGGTGAGCGGGCCGATGATCAGGTTTTGGTGAAAGCAATGGCGGAAATTGCCAGGGCGTTCGGTAAAAAGACCATTGCCGAACATGTGGAGGATAGTGCCACGCTGGCCTTGCTGGCAGAGTATGGTATTGATTACGCCCAGGGCTATCATGTGGGCCGACCGCTGCCGATTACCCGCGTACTGGAAGAGCCGGAGCCGGTGATGGCAGATCCCCTGGGGTCATGACCCTATGGCGCGGACTCGGCTTCAGGTTGGTCGGTACTGGCGGGCAAGTTTGGTTTTCCAGGGCGACCATACTATCCTTAGCCGACGCCGATCAAGGACCCAGATGACACGGGCGACTGTTCCGGCAGCGCCTTGCATTGGGTCGCTTCCTCGCATCGCTCCTTTTTTAGTCACGCATTCAACCAGTTCGAGAGTGTACCCATGACAACTCCAGCGACCGTTGCCCGCCCGGCAGCGCGCCCCCATACGTCGGCTCAGCCGGCTCATTCTGCCCCAGCCTGGACCGTGGATGCGGTGCTGGCTTTGTTCGAATTACCTTTGGCGGATTTGCTGTTTCGGGCGCAGGAAACGTTACGCGCCCACTTTGATCCCAACGCGGTGCAACGCTCTACTTTGCTCTCGATCAAGACCGGCAACTGCTCGGAGGATTGCGGTTACTGTTCGCAATCCAAGCGCCATCAGACCGGCTTGGAAACCCAACGCTTGCTGTCAACCGAAGACGTGTTGACCGCCGCCAAGGCCGCCAAAGAGCAAGGCGCCGGACGGTTTTGCATGGGGGCGGCCTGGCGCGGTCCCAAAGAAAAGGATATGGCGGCCGTGGCTGAGATGGTCCGCGCGGTCAAGGCACTCGGCTTGGAGACCTGCGTCACACTGGGCATTCTCAAGGACGGCCAGGCCGAGCAATTGAAAGATGCCGGACTCGATTACTACAACCACAATCTCGATACCGCGCCTGAATATTACGGCGATGTCGTCACCACGCACACCTACCAGGATCGGCTCGATACCCTGCACGGTGTCCGTGAGGCGGGCCTGAAGGTCTGTAGCGGTGGCATCGTCGGCATGGGTGAAACGCGCCGCCACCGGGCCGGACTGATCGCCAAATTGGCCAGCCTTGATCCGCCCCCGGAATCGGTGCCGATCAATAATCTGGTGCCGATCCCCGGCACGCCCCTGGCTGGTAGCGAGCCGGTCGATATCTTCGAATTCGTGCGCACCATCGCCGCTGCCCGCATCGCCATGCCGCGCAGTTACGTGCGCCTGTCTGCCGGTCGGGAGCAGATGAGCGAAGCCGAGCAGGCTCTGTGCTTTTTCGCTGGGGCCAATTCGATGTTCTATGGTGACCAATTGCTCACCACCGGCAACCCGCGCGTGGAAGGTGATAACGCGCTGTTCGCGAAGCTGGGATTGCACGGCGTTTGAACAGCCGCCGATGAGCAACCTCAACTGGCTCGACCGCAGCCGTGCCGCTGTCTGGCATCCCTGTACCCAGATGAAACAGCACGATTGCGGTGTTTTACCGCTGGTGCCGGTGGCGCGTGGCGAAGGCGCGTGGCTATACGATTATGAGGGCCGGCGCTATCTGGATGGAATCAGCTCCTGGTGGGTGAACCTGTTCGGTCACGCCAATCCGCGCATTAACGCGGCCCTCAAGGATCAGCTAGGGCGTTTAGAGCACGTCCTCCTCGCCGGCTTCACCCATGCGCCGGTGGTCGAACTGTCGGAGCGGTTAGCTGCATTGACCCAACAAGCACTGGGCCACTGCTTTTATGCCTCAGACGGCTCTTCGGCGGTGGAAATCGCTCTCAAGATGTCATTCCACTACTGGCGTAATAACGGCCAACCTGAAAAGAATCAGTTCGTCTGCGTGGCCGGCAGCTATCACGGCGAGACGCTGGGTACGCTGAGCGTGGGTGATGTTGCGCTTTACAAGGACGCTTACGCGCCGCTGTTGCGCCAAGCGACCGCCGTGCCTTCGCCGGACGCGCGGGCCGCTCAGGCGGGGGAAACCGCAACCGATGTTGCCGCGCGGGCCGCTGCGGCGCTGGACAGCTATCTCGCCGAGCACCACGACAGCATCGCCGCGTTTATTGTCGAGCCGTTGGTGCAAGGCGCGGGTGGGATGGTGATGCATGATCCGCATTATCTACGGCTGGCCCGCGAGTCTTGTGACCGCTACGGCGTGCATTTCATCTGCGATGAAATCATGGTCGGTTTCGGCCGTACCGGCACGCTGTTCGCCTACGAACAGGCGGGTATTCGCCCTGATTTTTTATGTTTGTCGAAAGGGTTGACCGGCGGCTATTTGCCGCTATCGGTGGTGATGACCACCGACGAGGTGTACGCAGCGTTTTACGATGACGCAGTGACGCGCGGTTTTCTGCACTCCCATTCCTATACCGGTAATCCGCTGGCCTGCCGGGCCGCGTTGGCCACCTTAGCTATTTTTGCCGACGATGATGTACTGAAGCGCAACCGGCGATTTGGCAAACGCTTCTGTGCGCTGCTGGCACCCTTGGCCAAGCGTTCAGCGGTGCGCAATATGCGTCGCTGCGGCATGATCTGGGCCGTGGATATCGAAACCGAAGACCCGGATTTTCGAGTGCGGTTCTATCGTGAGGCGCTGCGCCACGAAGTCTTGTTGCGCCCGCTGGGAACCACGATTTACTTCATGCCGCCGTATATCTTGGATGATCGGGAAGCCGTTTTGTTGGCCGAGGGTGCGGTAGCGGCGCTTGATGCGGCCTTGTCATGATCTGGGACGAACTGGAAACGGGTCTTGCTCGGCTTGCGACTGAAGGTTTGCACCGGCGCCGTCGCGTCTTGGATGCGCCGTGCGGCCCGGCAGCGGTCGTTGATGGCCAGCAGGTCGTGGCGTTTTGCAGCAACGATTACCTGGGATTGGCTAATCATCCTGCTATCGTCGCGGCGGCGTGTGCAGCAGCCGAGCGCTGGGGGGTTGGCAGTGGTGCCTCGCATGTGGTGAGCGGCCATCTGCGCCCGCATGAAGCGCTGGAAGAGCGTTTAGCGATGTTTGTCGGGCGGGAGCGGGCGCTGTATTTCACCACCGGCTATATGGCGAACCTGGCCATCGTACCGACCCTGGTCGAGCGCAACGATGCTATTTTCGCCGACCGACTCAATCATGCCTCGTTGATTGATGCCGCGTTGCTGGCCCGCGCTGAGCACGTCCGCTTTCCGCACGGCGATATGGCTGCGTTAGCAGAACGGCTCGAACAAAGCCGTGCGCGCCGTAAGCTCATTCTGACCGATGCGGTCTTTAGCATGGATGGTGATCTGGCACCTTTACCGGAGCTGTTCGCCCTGGCGGAGCGCTTTGATGCGTGGCTGGTGGTGGACGATGCCCACGGTTTTGGGGTGCTCGGCCCCGGCGGTCGAGGCAGCATCGCCCACTGCGATTTACCACCGTCACCGCGCCTGATTCTCATGGGGACGCTCGGTAAAGCGGCCGGTGTGTCCGGGGCGTTCGTCGCGGGTGATCGTCGAGTTATCGACTGGCTCATCCAGCGTGCGCGCCCTTATATTTTTACCACGGCCTCCAGCCCGCTGACGGCTGCGGCCCTGCTGGCCAGCATTGATTTAATTGAGCAGGGCGATGACCGGCGCGCGCATCTGTGTCGGCTGATTGAGCGGTTACGCTCCGGTCTTGCTGACTTGCCATGGTCGTTGTTGCCCTCGCTCAGTGCCATTCAGCCGCTGCTCATCGGGAAGAATAGCGCCGCTGTGCGACTGTCCGAGCAGTTGTTTCAGCGCGGTCTCTGGGTACCAGCGATTCGACCGCCTACCGTGCCGGTTGGGACCGCACGCTTGCGAATTTCGCTGTCGGCGGCCCACACAGACACCCAGATCGATGCGCTGGTCACAGCGCTCCATGATTGTGCTGTCAATGGCTCATGTTGAGCAAGTAACCGCTCGGCCGGCCAAGCAGCGGATTCGCCAAGCCTTCGATCAGGCTGCCGCGACCTATGATGCAGCCGCCGATGTGCAGCGCGAGGTCTGCGACCGCCTGGGCGCGTATCTCAGGCAATGCAGCATCCCGCTAGACCCAACCGCCATTCTTGATGCCGGGTGCGGTACCGGCTATGGCGCTCGCTGGCTGCAAACGTGCTGGCCACGCAGCCGCCTGACTTTGCTGGATTTTGCGCCGGCTATGTTAGTCGCTGCCCGCCCGCGCTGCCCTACTGCGGAGCTGGTTTGCGCGGATATCGAAGCCTTACCCGTGCTCGCTCAGAGATTCGATCTGTATTGGTCGAGTCTGGCCTGGCAGTGGAACGATCCCAGCCGCTGTTTGGTGGAAGCGGAACGGGTGCTCAAGCCGGGGGGCATCCTGGCAGTGGCTACCCTGGGAACGGCTAATTTTCCTGAGTTGCGCCAAGCGTTTGCTGAAACCGATGGCTACAGCCATACCCTGACCATTCCCTCTTCGGAGCAGTTGCTTACCGCGTGTCAAGCCACCGGCTGGCAGGTGTGCATTTGGCAACGGCAACCGGTGCAACGCTATTATCCCGATGTGCGCACGGTATTACGTAGCGTCAAAGACGTGGGGGCGCATGAAGTCGAGCGTCGGCGTCCGACGCTGCTGAGCCGCCCTGCCTGGCAGGCGATTACCGCCCGCTATGAGCGGTTACGCCAACCAGCCGGGCTGCCGCTGACCTATGATGCGGTCTGGCTCATCGCCACCCGTTAGCTGTGACCAGCCATCAAACCATGCAGACGGCATTTTTTATCACCGGCACCGATACCGACGTGGGTAAAACCCATGTGACGTGCGCTTTGCTGCGAGCCACTCAGCGACTGGGCTTCAGCGCTATCGGTATGAAACCGATTGCCGCCGGAGTCGATGCGGATGGTCGAAATGGCGATGTGGCGCGATTGCTAGCTGCCAGTTCCGTGCAGCCGCCGTTGGAGTGGGTCAACCCGTTTCTCTATGCGCCGGCCATTGCGCCTCATATCGCCGCCTTAGAAGCGGATCGGCCGATTGACCTAAAGGTGATTCAGCAAGCGTTAGAGATGTTGCAGACGCTGGCCGATGTCATCTGGGTCGAAGGGGTAGGCGGTTTTCGCGTACCGCTTGATGAGGAGCACGATACGGCCGATTTGGCGGAGCGCTTGGGGTTGCCGGTGATTTTGGTGGTCGGAATGCGGCTAGGCTGTCTCAACCATGCGCTGTTGACCGCTGAAGCCATAACGTACCGCAATTTGCATCTGGCCGGCTGGATTGCCAACCGAATCGACCCGGCGATGGGGCGCTTTGTCGCCAATCTCGCCTGCTTGCAAAATCGGCTGGAGGCACCGTTAGTCGGCGTTGTGCCCTATGGAGAGATGAGTGATTCGGCGAGTGCCGCGCTGCGATTATCGGTTTTACCGGGTTTTGCGCCGGCGATCTGAATCAAAAAGCCCGGCGAACCGGGCTTTAGGACTAAGAACCAACCGAAACTAAAACTTAATCAATCGGTTTGATATTGGTTGCTTGCTTGCCTTTGGGGCCGGTTGTGACGTCGAAGGACACTTTCTGATTTTCTCTGAGTGTCTTGAAGCCGCGGGCCTGAATGGCGGAAAAATGCGCAAACAGGTCATCGCCACCGCTGTCGGGGGTGATGAAGCCGTAGCCTTTCGATTCGTTAAACCATTTGACGGTGCCAGTGACCATAGATTTTCGTATTTCCTGAAACAAATGTTGAAAATAGCTGGGCTTACGCCCGAGAAAGCCGTACAAGAAGCTAGTGCGGGAAGATGACGAACCGGATTGTAGACCGACGAGGGGGTTACGGAGGACGAACACATTCACTAACTTGAGCTTCATACGTGCTAACAGCGTGGCACTATATGCCAAGAAGATAAATGGGGCAAGCACAATCGTCTAAGCGTTTTTCAGAAAGAGCGTCCAGTATTTAACTCTTTGGCCAATACTAAGGCGTCCTCTCGACCGGTGGTTGCCGGATAATAGCCGCGCCGTAAACCCACTTCGCAAAAGCCGGCTCCAGCATAAAGCCGGAGTGCTGGCCGATTGGAGGGCCGCACTTCCAGGAATACGGTTTGACTGTCCATGGCGCTCGCTACTGCCAGCAAGTGATCCAAAATTTGCCCCGACAGGCCACGCCCTTGCAGTTCTGGTCGCACGCAAAGGTTGAGGATGTGGGCCTCACCGGCCGCCACCGACATGATTCCGTAACCTTGGATAACGCTGTGTGGGACCTCTAAAACCCAACACTGATAGCCGACTTGAATGCAATCGCGCAGGACGCCTTCACTCCAAGCGAATTCGTAAGCCCGCTTCTCAATCGCCAGGACCTGTTTCAGATCGATAAACTGCATCGGCCGCAGCCGGTTGGCGAAGCGTTCTCGCAAGGCATTCATCGCGTAGCACCAGTCGGACTAAGGTGCGGTGCCGGCCAACGCACGGCGGGCCAGCCGCAGATCATCCCAGGTTTTGCGCTTCTCACGCGGTGAACGCAGCAGATAGGCCGGGTGATAGGTAACGACCAGCGGAATTTGCGCCGTTCCGAAACGATGGATCTGGCCACGCAACTTACCGATTTGCGTGTCAGTATTGAGCAGGTTTTGTGCGGCGATCCGGCCGACTGCCAGGATAATGCGCGGTTGAAGCAGGGCGATTTGCCGTTCCAGGAACGGACGGCAACGGGCCGCTTCAGCCGGTGCGGGGTCGCGGTTGTCCGGTGGCCGACATTTGAGGATATTGGCGATAAAGACCTGCTCACGCTGGAGGCCGATAGCCTGGAGCATCGGGTTCAGGAGTTTGCCGGCCCGACCGACGAACGGTTCACCTTGACGATCTTCATCAGCGCCTGGCGCTTCACCGACGATCAGCCAATCCCCTTGGCGGTCGCCGACGCCGAAGACCGTTTGCGTGCGAGAGGTACACAGATGACATGCCGTGCATTGCTGGACGGCTTCGGCCAGAGCGTCCCAAGCCAAGTCGGCGATCCATGCCGCCCGATGATCGATGGCCGTTACGGCGGTCTCTGCCGGGTCGTCGCTATCGGTCAGTAATTCCCAATCATCGTCCATCGCTGGCATCCAATCATCTTCAATCCAGGATTCGGTGCTGGCTGGTGCAGCCAGCATCGCAGCCTCGACCGGCACCGTTTTGGCAAATTTCTCCAGACCTGGGGCTGGCGCCGGATCAGCCGTCGCATGGTCCTCCGGCAGGGCCGGTGAGGGACCGGCGGTCGCGGGTTGGATTGCTGATGGCTGTCGTGGCAACCACAACGAAATCTCCAGCGCCTGCAAATAATAGCGGCGACGGTCCTCGGAATTCATAGCGCCGGCACTTACAACAATTGCGGATGGGCGCGCTCGGTTGGTTGCAGGATCTTGTTGAGCGCGTTGATGTACGCTTTAGCGGAGGCGATCACGATATCAGTATCCGCGCCTTGGCCGTTGAAGATTCGGCCGTCTTTGGCGATTCGCACCGTGACCTCACCTTGCGCATCGGTGCCGCTGGTAATGTTGTTGACCGAGTAGAGCAGTAGATCGGTGTCGGTTTGCAAGATGCTCTCGATAGCCTTGAATGAGGCATCGACCGGGCCGCCACCCTCAGCGGTCGCGCTGCGTTCCTCGCCATCCAGCGTCAGGGTAATGTGGGCGCATGGGGTCTCGCCCGTTTCCGAACAAACCCGTAGATAACGCAGTTGTGCGCGCTCGTTTTCCGCCGCTAAATTGGCGTCCGTGACCAGCGCCTGTAGATCTTCGTCGTAAATCTCGTGTTTTTTATCGGCCAGTTCTTTGAAGCGGGCAAAGGCGGCGTTTAGCTCCTCCTCGGAGGCGAAACTGGCCCCCAGCTCCTCCAACCGGGTGCGGAACGCATTGCGGCCGGAGTGCTTGCCCAGCACCATCCGGTTGGTACTCCAACCGACATCCTCGGCTCGCATGATTTCGTAGGTTTCACGGTGCTTGAGCACCCCATCCTGATGAATACCGGATTCGTGGGCAAACGCATTGGCGCCGACAATGGCTTTATTGGGTTGCACCGGAAAACCGGTGATATTGGCAACCAGCCGCGAGGTGGGCACGATCTGGGTGGTGTCGAGACGGGTTTCGAGCTGGAAGATATCGTGGCGAGTGCGCACGGCCATCACGATTTCTTCCAACGAGGCGTTACCGGCCCGTTCGCCGAGGCCATTGATGGTGCATTCCACCTGTCGCGCCCCAGCCAGGACCGCTGCCAGTGAATTGGCCACCGCCAAGCCGAGGTCGTTGTGGCAATGGACCGAGAAGACCGCCTGATCAGCATTCGGCACTCGTTCAATCAAGCTTCGAATGGTATGGGCGAACTGGTCGGGGACGTTATAGCCGACTGTATCCGGGATATTGATGGTCTTGGCCCCCGCTTTGATGGCTGCCTCGACGATCCGACAGAGGAAATCCAACTCGGAACGACCAGCATCCTCAGCAGAAAATTCCACGTCATCAGTCCAGCGCCGGGCACGCTGGACGGCGGCAATGGCGCGTTCCACCACCTGATCCGGTGTCATCCGCAGCTTCATCTGCATGTGAATTGGCGAGGTGGCGATAAAGGTGTGGATGCGACAGGCGGCCGCTTCCTTCAACGCCTCGCCGGCCCGGTCGATATCGGCGTCGGCGGCGCGGGCCAACCCACAGACCACGCTACCCTTGACCGCGCGGGCTACCGCTCGTACCGCTTCGAAATCACCGGGACTGGCGATGGGGAAACCCGCTTCGATGACATCGACCCGCATCCGCTCCAAGCTCTTGGCGATACGGACTTTCTCTTCCTTGGTCATTGATGCGCCGGGACTCTGCTCGCCGTCGCGCAAGGTGGTATCAAAGATGATCAATGGGTTCATGCGAAGGTCTCCAACAGGGAATGGCCCCGTTATTTCTGAGTGGGCGGTTCCGCAGGTGGCTGGTTACGGCGGCGGGCGCGTTGCCGCAGCCGTCCCAGAAAAAGGATTGGCCCAGATAGCACATAGAGTAGAAAACCGGTGAACAGAACCTTGGGCGGATCAATGGAAATCACGACCAGCGTTAATACCACCAGCAATGCGGCCATGAACGGTACCCGGCCGCGCAGATTGATTTTTTTAAGGCTGAAATAAAGAATTTTGCTAAACATCAGCGCCCCGGCACTGACGGTAATAATAAGCGCTGGCCATAAGAGTTGAATACCGGTAAAGCCCAAGTCGGTGCCGAACCAGACGAAGCCGGTCACAATCGCGGCGGCCGAAGGGCTGGGCAGGCCGATGAAATAGCGCTTGTCGGTGCTGCCTGATTGGACGTTAAAGCGGGCCAGGCGCAGTGCAGCCATCACCGTATAGAAAAAAGCGGCCAGCCAACCGAGCTTGGAGAGAAACGGCCCCATGGTGATCATGCTCCCCAGCGCCCATTGATACATGATCAAAGCTGGCGCTAAGCCGAAAGACACGAGGTCAGCCATGCTGTCATATTGGGCGCCAAATTCACTTTCCGTGTGGGTCATCCGCGCCGCAAACCCGTCCAATCCATCCAGCACCATCGCGATAAATACCGCGACTGCGGCAGGTTCGAAGCGGCCGTGTAAGGCGGCGATAATGGCGTAGAAGCCGCAGAATAGGGCGGCGGTGGTAAAGAGGTTAGGAACGAGATAAAGCCCACGCGGACGGCGGGTTTCGGGAGTGGGTTCGTTCATCGTTGATCGATCTTAAGGAAAGGAGAGCATTGGAGATTCAATAGAATCAGGATGATGACTTAGTACGTTTATCCCGCAGGTAAATGGTGCCTTGAGAACGCCTATCGATTTCAAAAAGATTTAAGGCGGCTACCAAATCAACCAGCTTTTTGTAACCGTAATTGCGCGAATCAAATTCGGCGGCCTGCTTGGCGATATGATGGCCGACCGCAGCCAAATGTGCCCAACCACTGTCGTCTGAAGCGGCATCCACCGCCCCACGCAACAGATTGACGAGTTTGGTATCGCTTTTGAGCTTATTGGTTTCTTGTGTGCCGATGATGGCGGCCGGATCTTCTTCAGCCAAGAGAACCTTGGTAAAAATAAATTTATCGCAAGCTGAGACAAACGCTTTTGGGGTTTTTTCCTCACCAAAGCCGAAGACCAACAACCCCTCTTCACGGATGCGGGAGGCCAGCCGGGTAAAATCACTGTCACTGGAGACGAGGCAAAAACCTTCAAAGCGACGGGTATACAGCAAATCCATTGCATCGATAATCATGGCGCTATCGGTGGCGTTTTTCCCGACGGTATAGCGAAATTGCTGGATGGGCTGAATGGAATGATCTAATAGCGCGGCTTTCCATCCCGCTAAATTCGGCGTTGTCCAGTCGCCGTAAATACGTTTTACGCTAGGAACCCCATATTTGACCACTTCTTTGAGTAGCCCTTCGATGATTTTGGGCTGTGCGTTATCCGCATCGATTAAAACTGCAAGCCGACGCTGGTTCGGTAGATCATCATTCATCGAAAATAAACTTTAGTTTGAAATCCCCTCTTCGGGGGGATCATTGTGCATGGGAGAGACGTAACCTTTGCCATGCGGTTTCGCCCGGCCACGGGCGATTGAAACATTCTGGGAAATTGCCTTTAAGTCCCTTTAGAAAGCAGGGCGTCGATTTGGTGTTGTTCGCTCAGACCGCGCCCTGCTTGCAAAGGATTGCGTTAGTTCTTGCTGGTATCGACCAGTCGGTTGGCCTTGATCCACGGCATCATGCCGCGCAATTTATCGCCAACCTGCTCGACTGGGTGCTCGCGGCTGATGCGGCGATTGGCGCGCAGCACCGGCGCACCGGCTTGATTCTCGGCGATGAATTCGCGGGCGAACTGGCCGGTCTGGATTTCTTTCAGAATCTTGCGCATCTCGGCCTTGGTCTGGTCGGTGATGATGCGCGGGCCGCGCGTCAAATCGCCATACTCGGCAGTGTTGGAAATCGAGTAGCGCATGTTGGCGATGCCACCCTCGTAGATCAGATCGACGATCAGCTTCACCTCGTGCAAGCACTCGAAATAGGCCATTTCCGGGGCATAGCCCGCTTCTACCAAGGTCTCGAAGCCTGCTTGGATCAAGGAAGTCAGCCCGCCACACAGCACCACCTGCTCGCCGAACAGATCGGTTTCGCACTCTTCGCGGAAGCTGGTTTCGATCACCCCGGCCCGCCCGCCACCGTTGGCGGAGGCATAGGATAGCGCCAGTTCCTTGGCTTGCCCGGAAGCATCTTGCGCCACCGCGATCAGGGAGGGCACGCCGCCGCCCTGGGTGTAGGTCGAGCGCACCAGATGGCCTGGCCCCTTGGGCGCGATCATGATTACATCCAAATCGGCGCGCGGCACCACCCCGCCAAAGTGAATATTGAAGCCGTGGGCGAAGGCCAGGGCCGCGCCTTTCTTCAGCTTCGGTTCGATTTGCTTGTAAATTTGGCTCTGATGCTCGTCGGGGGCCAGAATCATCACCACATCGGCCGCCGCTGCCGCGTCCTCGACCGGCTTGACCGTCAGGCCGGCTTTCTCGGCTTTGACCGCCGACGCGGAATCGGCGCGCAAGCCGACGATGACGTTGACGCCGGAATCGCGCAGATTGAGCGCGTGGGCGTGGCCTTGAGAGCCGTAGCCGATAATGGCGACGGTTTTAGCTTTGATGAGGGATAGATCAGCGTCTTTGTCGTAATAAATATTCATGGGCAGGTTCCGAAGGAGGTGAATATCAACCGCCCCCGACCAGAACGTGCGACGGGGACGGTGTAAAGGAGGGTTAAGGATCAGGCACGCAACGATTTTTGGCCGAGCGCAATCCCGGTGGCGCCGGAGCGGACGACTTCAAGAATCGCCTCTTTGTCGATGGCGTGCAGGAAGTTGTCGAGCTTGCTAGCCGTTCCGGTCAATTCGATGGTGTAGGTCGCATCGGTGACATCGAGCACATGGCCGCCAAAAATATCGGCCAGCCGCTTCATTTCCGCCCGCAACTCGCCGGTGGCCTTGGTTTTGACCAGCATCAGCTCGCGCTCGATGGCGTCGGTTTCGCTGAGGTCGATCAGCTTGACCACATCAATCAATTTGTTGAGTTGCTTGACAATTTGCTCGACGATCTGCTCGTTGCCGTAGGTGACTAAGGTCAAGCGTGACAGGGTTTCGTCATCGGTGGGAGCCACAGTCAGGCTTTCGATGTTGTAGCCACGCGCCGAAAACAGATTGGCGACCCGCGACAGTGCCCCCGCTTCGTTCTCCAGCAGAATCGAGATCAAATGACGTTCGTTATTGTTGTTCACAGCAGTACCATCCCTTCGTCGTGAGGCGAGATCATCTCATCGCGTTCCGCCAGCAGCATTTCATTCTGACTGCCCCCAGAGGGGATCATCGGGAAGACGTTTTCGGATTGATCGGTGATGAAATCCAGAAATACCGTGCGATCCTTTTGGGCGAACGCCTCACGCAACGCCCCTTCCACATCACCCGGCTTCTCGATCTGCATCCCAACGTGGCCGTAGGCTTCCGCCAGCTTGACGAAATCCGGCAGCGCTTCGAAATAGGTCATGCAATAGCGCTTCTGATAGAAGAACTCCTGCCACTGCCGCACCATGCCCAGATAGCCGTTATTCAGATTGATGATCTTGACCGGGGTACCATACTGCTTCATGGTCGCCAATTCTTGGGTCATCATCTGAATGCTGCCATCGCCGGTGATGCAGGCCACATCCTGATCGGGAAAGGCGAACTTGGCGCCCATCGCTGCCGGCAGGCCAAAACCCATCGTGCCCAGGCCGCCGGAATTGATCCACTGGCGCGGCCGGTCGAAATGGTAATACTGCGCCGCCCACATCTGGTGCTGACCCACATCCGAGGTGATGATGGCTTTGCCTTTAGTGACCTCATACAGCTTTTGCACTACAAACTGGGGTTTGATGACCGTATCGCTGTTACGATAACTCAAAGATTTGACCGCTCGCCACTCGTCGATTTGCCGCCACCACTTGGCCAGCGCCTCGGTGTCGGGCTTGAGCTTCTCGTCGCGGATCACGTTGATCATCGCCCGCAGCACATGCGCCACCGAGCCGACGATGGGGATGTCCACCCGGACGTTCTTGGAAATCGAGGACGGATCAATATCAACATGAACGATGCGCGCCTCCGGGCAGAAGCGGTCGATCTTGCCGGTTACCCGGTCGTCAAAACGGGCGCCGATGGCGATCAGCACGTCGCAATGGTGCATCGCCATGTTGGATTCATAGGTGCCGTGCATTCCCAACATGCCGATAAACTGCTTGTCGGTGGCCGGATAGGCGCCCAAACCCATCAAGGTGTTGGTAATCGGATAGCCGAGCAGTTGCGTCAGCTCGACCAATTCCGATGATCCCTCGCTTAAAATCACGCCACCGCCGGTATAGAGCATCGGGCGCTTGGCCGACAGGATCAAATCCACTGCCTTGCGAATCTGGCCGGCATGGCCTTTCACGGTCGGATTATAAGAGCGCAGCTTGATCTTCTTGGGATAATGGAATTCGGCCTTGGCAATAGTCACGTCCTTGGGGATATCGACCAGCACCGGGCCGGGCCGGCCGGTCGAGGCGATGTAGAACGCTTTTTTGATGGTTTCGGCCAGCTTGGTGATGTCTTTGACCAGAAAATTATGCTTGACGCAGGGTCGGGTGATGCCGACCGAATCCACTTCCTGAAAGGCATCATTGCCGATCAACGGGGTGGGCACCTGGCCGGAGATGATCACCATCGGAATGGAGTCCATATAGGCCGTGGCGATACCGGTGACCGCATTGGTGACGCCAGGGCCGGAAGTGACCAGCACCGCGCCGGTTTTGCCGGTGGCGCGGGCATAGCCGTCGGCGGCGTGGGTGGCGGCTTGTTCGTGGCGCACCAGCACATGTTTGACATCATCTTGGACGTAGATGGCATCATAGATATGCAGCACCGCGCCGCCGGGATAGCCAAACAGGTATTCGACGCCTTCCTCCTTTAAACAGCGGATCAGGATTTCGGCACCAGTAAGAAGTTCCATGATGTTGATTCCTCATGGTCAGTGGTTTAGGGACTACGGCTTGACAAGACGAATCGACGCGGGAAGATTGGCGTATCGACGACGGGGCCGGTGGGTGGCCTAGCCGGGGCCACGGCTGGGCGGGATGACCGCTCTGTGGCTGGGGTATGCCGGCAGGCACAACTCGTCGTGAAAGTGGTCAATACCTGCTGGGCGCGAGTCTTGCGGGCTGGTTATACTACACGACATTGATTTCGAGCAAAATCCTGTTACAACGCCCGGAGTATCCTGGTAGCCAGGCGCCATTTTCCCGTTATCCGAACCCTTTGGAGGAATCGCATGTTAAAAAAAACGCTGCAATGGGCGCTGATTGTAAGTTGGGGTGTGGCGAGTGTCGCCCAAGCTCAGCAGTTAATTTATAAATGGACCGATGCACAAGGCCAGGTCCAGTATACGGAGCTGGCGCCGCCTTCCGGCGTAAAGTACGAGATGGTGCGTAAGTCATCCGGCTTGGAGCAAGGGCCGGCCCCCGCTCAGGATCTCAATAAAGCGCAGGCGGATTTGGCCAAAAAGGTCGCTGAGCAGGAGCAGGCAGAGAAAAAGCAAGTTGAGGAAGCCCAGAAGGAAGCGGATGATCTGCGCACAAAAAACTGTGAAGCCGCCAAGAAAAATGTCACGACCTTGCAAAGCGATAGCCCAGTAGTAAAAACCGACGCGCAAGGTAATAAAGTCGCTCTCGATCCCGCCGCGCGCGAGGCCGAGCTGAAAAAAGCGCAAAAAGACCAAGACTACTTCTGTAATCCGTGACCTCCTGCTCTTGCCCAAGGCCCATTCATGCGCGTATCCCGCTTTCCGCTATTCACCGTTAAGGAAGTCCCAGCCGATGCCGAGGTCATCAGCCACCAGCTGATGCTGCGGGCTGGTCTGATTCGCAGACTCGCAGCCGGCATTTATACGTGGTTACCGCTGGGATTGCGGGTGCTGCGCAAGGTCGAGGCGGTGGTCCGTGAAGAAATGGATCGCGCCGGTGCATTGGAGTTGTTAATGCCCGCCGTGCAGCCAGCCGAGTTATGGCACGAGTCGGGCCGCTGGCAAAAATATGGTCCAGAGCTGTTGCGAATCGTGGATCGGCACCAGCGTGACTTCTGTTTTGGGCCAACTCACGAGGAGGTCATTACCGAGCTATTCCGGCGCGAGATCAAAAGTTACAAGCAGTTGCCGGTCAATTTTTATCAGATTCAAACCAAGTTCCGCGATGAGGTCCGGCCACGTTATGGCGTGATGCGGGCGCGGGAGTTTTTGATGAAGGATGCCTATTCCTTCCACCTGGATCAGGCATCGCTGCAAGAGGGGTATCAGGCCATGTATGACGCCTATACCCGTATTTTTACTCGTCTTGGTTTGAAGTTTCGGGCGGTGTTGGCCGATTCGGGCAGTATCGGCGGCAATCGCTCGCAGGAATTCCACGTCCTGGCCGATTCCGGTGAGGATACTATTGCGTTTTCCACCGGCAGCGATTACGCCGCCAACGTCGAGCTTGCCGAGGCGCTATTCCCGTCCAGTGAGAGGTCGTTGCCGAGCGAAGCGTTGACTCGCGTCTCTACCCCCGGTGTCAAGACGATAGCCGATCTTTGCGCGTTTCTTAATCTGCCGATTGCACGAACGGTCAAAGCCATCGTAGTCGAAGGGGTGGATAGCCAACCGGTATTGCTCTTGATTCGCGGCGATCATGAATTGAACACGATCAAGGCCGAGAAATTACCTCAAATTAAAACCCCGCTGACCTTCGCCAGCCCCGACGCGATCAGGGCGGCATTCGGTGCCGGTCCCGGCTCGCTTGGTCCAGTCGGTTTTGGTGGTCCGATTATTGCCGACCGCACCGTCGCTAGGATGGCGGATATGGCGATGGGGGCAAATGCCGATGATTGGCATTTGACCGGGGTCAATTTTGGGCGTGATTGCCCAGAACCTGAAGTGGCCGACCTGCGCAATGTGATTGAAGGTGATCCCAGTCCGGATGATCGCGGCACCTTGGCTATCGCGCGCGGGATCGAAGTGGGTCATGTCTTTCAACTGGGTCAAAAATACAGTGCTGCCATGAACGCGGTCGTGCTGGGTGAAAACGGCCAGCCAGCGACGGTGACCATGGGCTGCTACGGGATTGGGGTATCGCGAGTCGTGGCTGCCGCTATCGAGCAAAACCATGATAAACGCGGCATCATCTGGCCAGCCGCGATGGCGCCCTTTCAAGTGGCCCTACTGCCTTTGGGCGCTGCTCGGTCCACCAGCGTGCGCGAAACCGCTGAAGCGGTTTATCAAGAATTGCTCACCGCCGGAATGGATGTGCTGTTGGATGATCGCGCTGCCCGACCTGGGGTTATGTTTGCCGATATGGAGTTGATCGGCATCCCGCATCGCCTGGTCATCGGTGACCGGAATCTGGCGGCCGGTCAACTGGAGTATCGTGGACGGTGCGATTCGGATAGTACTCTGGTGGGGCGAACGGATATTGTGGAATGGTTGCGTCAGCGTCTTATTACCGGCCAGGGTGGTTCCATCTGATGGAAGAGCGGCACGATGCCGTATGGCTAACCTGTGGATAAGTCTGTGGATAACTTTTCCACGCTATATCCACAGACGGATCGCCAATGGGACGGTGAGGCATTGATATCTTTTTGAACGGCTGTTTTTTTTATATTTATTATAAAGTTGTAGACAACTACTGGAATATTGACCAGTTTTTGGTTAGGCAACCGACCGAAAGCCTTATAAAAGAGACACTGCATAACCCTGTGGATAATTCAAGGGGCTTTGGAAAATTTTTGCGGGACTGATTTACTCGATACGGAAGTCGCCAAAATCCTGATAGGGTGCCGATTCCCGGCGAACCTCACTTACTCGCGCCAGTGAGGGGCCTTGCCAAAGCCACTCACACAGTGCCGCGACGGCTCTTTCATCGCCGCAGGCCAAAACTTCCACTCGTCGATCCGGCAGGTTGCGGACATAACCGGTTACCCCCAGCCCAGAGGCTTTTTCAGCCGTGGCGTAGCGGAATCCCACACCTTGGACCCGGCCCGAAACATAACAGCGTAGACAGGTTGTTTTCATGGCATTCCTCTAAGCAGGGAGGACACCGGAGATGTGTTGCGCGCGATGATCGCGTATGGCCTAGCGTTTCGGTTCACCCATTTTCTCCAACTCAGCCAACCGCTCCGCCAGCATGGCGGCATTGACGGTGCCAAGATGCGTATCGACTAATTTACCGGTGGGGGAAATCAGAAAAGTGGTCGGCAAGCCCTTCAACGGAAAACCGGATAGCGGATTGCCGTGGCTTAAAGCGATGGGAAAATGAATCGCGAGCCGTTCAGTAAAGGCGCGGATGTCGCTGGCCGCAAGATCCTGATAGTTGACGCCGATGACCGTGGCGCGGTTGTGATACTGCTCGTGGAATGCTTGCAGTTCGGGCATTTCCAGTAAGCAGGGTGTACACCAAGTCGCCCAAAAGTTAACGATCACCCACCGACCGCGAAAATCGGCCAACCTCACTGGCTGCTGGTCCAGACCCGGTAAGGAAAAGTCCAGGTTTTGCGCGCCGGTCGGCGATGTTGCGGCCAACAGCAGTATGCCGAAGAGCAGCCCGACCCGGATTTGATCAGTCAAGCAAGAGCTTGATAAATGCATGTCAACGGTCTTTGTCGTGCTGAATGTTGAGGGGATCAATAGTCTAGGGGGAGACTGGCCGGATGGGTACAGGCTGGATGGCCTTTTCTCGTGCGTTAATGGCCTGATTGCGTGCGTCGATGGCGAGCTGGCGGGCGCGGGGGTAATCACCCGCTTGCAAATGGGTTTGTGCTTCGAGCAGGAGACGGTGGGATGTCACGAAACTGACGGGTGAGCGCCATGCCGCGCCAGCTATCTCAGCCGAGCGGATAGCTTGCCGGGCATCGCTCATCTCTTGCACAGGCGCAATCGCACAAGCAGCCAACAAGAGCGTCGCGACCAATAACGTGAGTTTGGTGGTCAAGGCTTTAAGAAAAAAACGAGGCCGTGGCATTGGCAAATAATCAGGGGTTGCTGCCAACGCTAGCATCGGTTGCCAAAGGCGTCAAGACAGTGGAACGTTGGGCTAGAATGGGTCAGATGGCGGTTTAGTATCCGTATAATACGTTGGTCCACATCAATTGCCGGGTACTTCCAACAGGGTAAATGACCGCAATGGGAGAGATATTGATTCTTTATTATAGTCGGACAGGAGCAACTGCCGAAATGGCGCGTCAAATAGCCCGTGGTGTAGGGGAAGTGGCCGGCATGATATCGCGGTTGCGCACCGTGCCCTCGGTTTCGGCTGTTTGCCAGGCGACCGAGGATGATATTCCCCCTGACGGCCCGCCCTATGCCAGCTTAGATGATCTTTGGGAATGCGATGGCCTTGCCTTGGGGAGTCCGACGCGCTTTGGTAATATGGCAGCGCCTCTCAAATACTTTCTTGATTCTACTGGCGATCTTTGGTTGGCAGGTGCGCTTGTCGGTAAACCGGCCGCCGTTTTTACGTCGGCCGCCACCCTGCACGGTGGCCATGAGACCACCTTATTGACCATGATGTTGCCGCTTTTGCATCATGGGATGGTCCTGATGGGTCTGCCTTACACGGAGGCGGATCTGCACAATACCCGCTCTGGTGGTACCCCCTACGGCGCAAGCCACTGGGCTGGGCCAGCGCCACGAGGTGGCCTCGATCAAGAAGAGAAACGACTGTGCCGGGCGATGGGCCATCGTTTGGCCGAAGTAGCGCGAAAATTGAGAAAAACGTAACCCCGTTCTATTTTATAGAATGCTTGAAGGGCTTAATAATTAATGTTATGCTTTCTTTCTCAGATGCGGGGTGGAGCAGTCCGGTAGCTCGTCGGGCTCATAACCCGAAGGTCGTAGGTTCAAATCCTGCCCCCGCTACCATACTCAGGGAAGCCCGTTAAGGGCTTTTTTTATGTGATGGTCACACCACCTTCTTGATGGAGCTTAGGGATCGCACTTGGCCTCAAGGCTGGGAAAAGGTTTCAAAGGTGAACACCTAAAGGAAGTGTACCGTACCGCCTTTGAGATGATAAGGTTTTCGAGACGGTTTGTAGCTGGTTGAGGTGATCGGATTTGGTGAACGAGTGGGCCGCTGGCCCATTTTTTATTTTCAGTCGGCGAGATCATGTACCGAGATCCGCAGAAAGTTAAACGTCTGCTTGCGGTTGCAGTAGAGGGCATGGGTTATGAGTTGGTCGGCGTAGAATTCCACGCTCGCCCCGACCGGTCTCTATTGCGGGTGTATATCGATGGCGAAAAGGGTATCACCCTGGACGACTGCCAGCGGGTCAGTCATCAGTTGGGTGGTGTGCTGGATGTCGAAGATCTGATCGTGGGCCGTTATACCCTAGAGATTTCCTCGCCGGGTTTGGATCGGCCCTTGTTCGAGCCTCAACATTTCATCCGTTTTGCCGGTTCGGAGGTGCGGGTTCAATTACGAGAGCTATTGGAAGGAAGGCGCAAATTGGTAGGACGCCTACTCGGAATGCGTGAAGACGATGTGGTGATCGTTGACGGGGCGGGCCGAGAATGGCGGGTGCCCCTGGAGCGAATCGAGAAGGCCCGACTGGTGCCCGAACTTTGAAGCGGCATGGCGATGTGCGGATGCGGCTGGGAGGCAAAACGACATGGGCTTGAAAGACAGCAAAGAAGGCAACAAAGAGATTCTACTGGTGGTAGATGCTGTCTCCAATGAAAAGGGAGTCAGCAAAGAGGTTATTTTCGGTGCTTTGGAAGTTGCGTTGGCATCCGCTGCGAAAAAGCGTTATGAGGGTGATCCCGACGTGAGGGTGACGATTAATCGGCGTACCGGAAATTATGAAACATTTCGGCGCTGGCTGGTGGTGGCGGATGCTGCGCAAGTTGAAAATCCGGCCCGACAACTCCTTTTAGACGAAGCCCGTGGCATCCAGGCCGATGCCCAGTTGGGTAGCTATGTTGAAATTCCCCTGGAAAATGCCGGCTTTGGGGGCCGAATCGCCGCTCAAACCGCCAAGCAAGTCATTGTCCAAAGAGTTCGTGATGCCGAGCGCGCCCAGATCGTTGATGCCTATTTGCACCGCAAGGGTGAATTAATTGGTGGCGTGGTGAAGCGGTTGGATCGGGGCGACGTCATCATTGATGTTGGTGGCAATGTCGAGGCAAAAATCGCCCGAGACGATCTTAATCCTCGCGAATCCTTTCGTATTGGTGAGCGGGTGCGCGGTTACCTTAAGGATGTGCGTCTCGAAAGTCGGGGACCCCAACTGTTTATCAGCCGGGTGGCGCCGGAATTTTTGATCGCCCTGTTCACTCTGGAAGTCCCTGAAATCAATCAAGGGATCATTGAGATTAAAGGTGCCACCCGTGATCCTGGGTCGCGCGCCAAAATCGCCGTCAAAAGCAAGGATACTCGAATCGATCCAGTCGGCGCGTGCGTTGGTATGCGGGGCGCTCGGGTGCAAAGCGTTACCAACGAACTGGCTGGGGAACGAATCGATATCGTGCAATGGGACGATGACCCGATCCGCTTTGTCATGAACGCCATGTCGCCGGCCGAGGTGGAATCCATCGTCGTCGATGAGGATACCCATAGCATGGATATCATCGTCGCCGAGGAAAAACAACTGGCTCAAGCCATCGGCAAAGGTGGCCAAAATGTGCAATTGGCTAGCCGTTTGACGGGTTGGACTCTGAATGTGATGACCAAGACCCAGGCCCAGGCCCAGCGCGGTCAGGAAGATGAAGACTTGCGCCAAATGTTCGTCGAGCAGTTAGGCATTGATGAGGAAATCGCCGAAATCTTGGTGCGTGAAGGCTTTGCCGGATTGGAAGAAGTCGCTTATGTGCCCGTTCATGAAATGTTGGAAATCCGGGAATTCGACCAAGAGATCATCGACGCTCTACGGGAACGGGCACGCGATGTCTTGTTGACACGCGCCATCGCTGCTGAAGAGCGGTTCAATGATCCGTACCCGGCGGAAGATTTGATGCAGATGGAGGGCATGGACGAGCAATTGGCTGTTTTATTGGCGAGCCGCGGCATATTGACGATGGAAGATTTGGCTGAGCTGTCGGTGGACGATCTCAACGACATCGCCGGGCTGGATGATGAGCGAGCCGCCAAACTGATTATGACGGCGCGAGCGCCTTGGTTTTCGAATGAGCATTAGGGTCGGCTCGCCCTGGGGGTGGTAAATGACGGATGTAACGGTCAAACAATTTGCAGCCTTTGTCGGGATACCGATCAATCGCTTATTAGAGCAATTTGCCGAAGCGGGTATTATGGTTGCTGACGCGGATGGCACGGTCACAGAAAAACAGAAGGTCGATTTATTGGCGCATCTACGTAAGACTCATGGTAGCCAGCTCGGTCAAGCGACGGCTGAACCCAAGCGGATAACGCTTAAGCGCAAGACGCACAGCGAGATCAAGATGGCCGGCAGTATGGCCGGACAAGTCAAGACTGTCAGCGTTGAGGTCCGTAAAAAACGGACGTATGTCAAGCGCAGCTTGGTGGAAGACGAGACACCGCGCGCCAGTGAACCCCAGGTGCCGGTGATTGAGCCAATGCCAGTCACCCGAATCACCGCTGAAGTGCTCGAAGATCGGCAGCCTGCCGAGATGGCCGAGGCAACAAAACCTGAGCGTGATCCATCGCCTGTAGATCACGTTTCCGCCCCGGAGGAGACTGAAGCCGAGGTCCGTGGCCACGAGGAACTTGGCGCCGAAGCTCATCGCCATGAGGAAAACGAAGCCGAAGCCCGTCGCCGTGAAGAAGCTGAAGCTGAAACCCGCCGCCGTGAGGAAGCTGAAGCCCGCCGCCGGGCTGAGCAGGATAGTCGTCGCAAAGTGATGGAGCGGCCGGTACCCGCCCGGGTGCCCGAAACCATCTCTGCTTCGGCTAGCGGACTGGGGCCGACTGTGAGTGGCCATGACGTAAAACGCCGTTCCGATGCCAGCGAGGCCGGATCGGCAGCGGCGAGAGCGAAAAGGCCACCCGGTTCCGCGCCGGACACGAAAGTTGGCAAAAAACGCCCTGAGCCTTCGGCACGGCCGGCCGTTAAAGCACGCACTGATGGGGCTGTGGTAGATCTTTTCCCGCGTCGCGACGATGCCCCGCAGGACGACCGATTCCCAGCACCAAGACGGGGCGACTTGCAGCAGGTATTGGATAAAGCGGATCGCCGTAAGCCGAAAAAAGGCAAGGGAGGCAAACCCTCCTTGCCCATGACGGCATCTCGGCATGGCTTTGCTAAACCCACTGCGCCGGTCATGCGTGAAGTCATTATCCCCGAGACTATCAGTGTGGCGGATCTGGCGCAAAAAATGTCGGTGAAAGCCACCGAAGTCATCAAGGTCTTTTTGAAGATGGGATTGATGGTGACCATCAATCAGGTCATCGATCAGGATACCGCCGCCCTCGCTGTTTCAGAAATGGGGCATTCTTACAAGATCCTCAATGAAAATGCGCTTGAAGAAGAATTGACGGCCGACACCAGTCGTGGTGAATCGCTGCCGCGCCCTCCGGTCGTGACGATCATGGGTCATGTCGATCACGGCAAGACCTCGCTGCTCGATTATATCCGCCGCACTCGCGTGGCAGCCGGTGAAGCCGGTGGCATCACCCAGCATATCGGTGCCTATCATGTGCGCACCGCCAAGGGAGTGATCACCTTCCTGGATACACCGGGACACGCTGCGTTCACCGCGATGCGGGCGCGGGGTGCTAAGGCGACCGACGTGGTGGTCTTGGTAGTCGCGGCCGATGATGGGGTGATGCCGCAGACTTTGGAGGCTATCCAGCACGCCCGCGCCGCTGGGGTGCCTTTGGTCGTAGCCGTCAACAAGATGGATAAATCGAGCGCCGATCCAGAGCGGGTTAAGAGCGAGCTCTCGGTGCAGGGCGTGATTTCCGAGGAATGGGGTGGCGATACGCTGTTCTCCTACGTCTCGGCCAAGGCCGGCACCGGTGTCGATCAGTTGCTGGAGCAAATCTTGGTACAAGCCGAGGTGCTCGAATTGCAGGCTCCAGTGGAAGGTTCGGCTAAGGGTGTGGTGATCGAATCACGCCTTGATAAGGGCCGTGGTCCGGTGGCGACCGTATTGATTCAAAGCGGTACCTTGCGTAAAGGAGATGTGATTCTCAGTGGGTTGGAGTACGGCCGAGTCCGGGCCATGCTCAATGAAGCTGGCCAAAATACCAACGAAGCCGGGCCGTCGATTCCGGTTGAAGTCCTCGGCTTGTCCGGCGCTCCCCGGGCCGGTGATGAGGTCATCGTCGTTGCCGACGAGCGCAAAGCCCGTGAAATCGCTTTGTTTCGCCAGAACAAACTGCGCGAAGAACAGGCTAAGAAACCGGCGATCAGCCTGGACGACATCTCCAAGCAATTTGAGGCCGGACAGGTCAATGTCCTTAACGTGGTGATGAAAGCTGATGTGCAAGGCTCGGCCGAGGCCATCGTCGATGCGCTGACGCGCTTATCCACTGATGAGGTCCAGGTCAAGATCATCGCCAGCGGGGTTGGCGGCATCAATGAATCCGATGTGAACCTGGCCCGCAATGCCAAGGCCATCGTGATCGGTTTCAACGTACGCGCCGATAGTGTTGCTAAGAAACTGGCCGAAGAAGAAGGCTTGAAGCTGCACTATTACAGCGTCATCTATGAGCTGATCGATCACGTCAAGCGGGCGATGGTTGGTATGCTCAAGCCAGAGTTCAAGGAAGAAATCATCGGTCTGGCCGAGGTGCGTGGCGTGTTCCGTTCGCCCAAGTTTGGGGTGGTGGCTGGTTGTATGGTGGTTGATGGCGTCGTGCGCCGCAACAACCCAATCCGCGTTTTGCGCAACCATGTGGTTATCTTTGAAGGAGCGTTGGATTCATTGCGGCGCTTTAAAGATGACATTGCCGAAGTCCGAGCCGGCATGGAATGCGGTATGGGGGTGCGCAATTACAACGATGTGCGCGAAGGTGACCATATTGAAGTGTTCGAGCGGGTACAGGTCGAGCGGACCCTGTAGTGCTTTAGGAAGGACTCGAGATCATGATCAAGGCATATCCGCGTACTCGTCGGATCGGCGAACAAATTCGGCGCGAATTGGCGGAGCTGATCCGCGATGAATTGCGTGATCCGCGCTTGACTTTGATTTCAATGACCAGCGTTGATGTAAGTCGGGACCTAGCCCATGCGCGCGTTTATGTCACTTTGCTCGGCGATCCGGCTGAGCGGGCCGAGCGGGTGGCCGAACTCAATCACGCCGCGCCGTTGTTGCGACGCGAACTGGGACGGCGCATGCATATCCGCACCGTGCCGAAACTGGAATTCCGCTACGATGAAGTGATTGAACGCGCTGCCCAGCTATCGGCCTTGATTGATACCGCCGTCGCGGATGATGCCCGCAAGCATCACGATGATCCTTCATCAGCGGATGAGGTCGGCGCAGAGAAACCGGTGTGATCAAAGCCAACCGCCGTCCGATCAATGGGGTTTTATTGCTGGATAAACCCAATGGCTGGACCTCGAATGCGGCGCTGCAAGCGGTCAAGCGACTGTATCAAGCGCAAAAGGCCGGCCACACCGGCAGCTTGGACCCCTTGGCGAGCGGGTTGTTGCCTATCTGTTTGGGCGAGGCCACCAAGCTGTCCGGCGTATTATTAAATGCCGATAAAGCTTATCGTTTTACCTGCCTCTTAGGCGCTACCACCACTACGGGGGATGCCGAGGGCGAAGTGGTTACGGCTCGGCCAGTCGGCTCTTGGAGCCGTACACAGATCGAAGCCGTATTGCAACAGTTTATCGGCCCGCTCCAGCAAATCCCGCCGATGTATTCGGCTGTGAAGCGTGATGGCCAGCCACTGTACAAACTGGCTCGGCGTGGGATTGAGGTCGAACGAACGCCCCGTGAGGTGACCATCCACGAGTTGCGTTTGTTGCGTCAAACATCCGATGAACTGGAATGCGAAATGCGTTGCTCGAAGGGGACCTACGTGCGTACGCTGGCGGTCGATATCGGCGAAGCCCTGGGATGCGGCGCGCATGTATCGACTCTACGCCGCACCGCTGTGGAACCTTACGATACAACACGCATGGTGAGCTTAGATGCGCTGCGCGAGCGTGCTGAGCATGGCTTGGCCGCTTTGGATGAGGTGTTGCTGCCCATGGATACCCCGGTCGCGAAATGGCCAGCGATTACTGTTTTTGGTGATAGTGCTTTCTATCTGCGCCAAGGCCAGGCGGTGCTGGTGCCGCGTGCGCCCACCGCTGGTTGGGTTCGCTTGTACCAGGGCAACGAGCTGTTTCTCGGCATTGGCGAAATCTTGGATGATGGTCGAGTGGCGCCACGCCGATTGGTGGCGCAATGACCTAATGCTTACCAGGTTCCCTTGTTGATTTTCGCCCGCTGGGGTTAATATTTACCGTTTATCTTTACTGCTTGATGCAATCTGAATTGGAGTTTTGCTCAAATGCCGCTTACTACTGAACAAAAGACCGAGATCCTGCGGGATTTCCAGCGCGGTCCCGCCGACACCGGCTCGCCAGAGGTCCAAGTTGCCCTATTGACCAATCGTATCAATGGCTTGCAGTCGCATTTCGGTGATCACAAGAAAGATCACCACTCTCGGCGTGGTTTGCTCAAAATGGTCAACCAGCGCCGCAAGCTGCTGGATTACCTGAAAAGCAAGGATTTACAGCGCTATCAGGGCTTGATTAGCCGCCTTGGCTTGCGCCGCTAATATTTTGCTGTTTTCCCTCCGCATAGGACGCTTTTGTGACGCCCATTAAGAAAACATTTCAATACGGTCAGCACACAGTCACTCTGGAAACCGGCGAAATCGCTCGGCAGGCCAGCGGCGCGGTGCTGGTGAATATGGCCGATACGGTGGTGTTGGTCACCATGGTGGCCACCAGGGAAACCGTGGAGGGTCGGGATTTTCTCCCGCTACGGGTGGATTATCAGGAGCGCAGCTATGCGGCTGGTCGGATTCCCGGCGGATTTTTTCGCCGCGAAGGCCGCCCTTCCGAAGGTGAGACACTGACTGCACGGCTTATTGATCGGCCATTGCGCCCCTTGTTTCCCGATGGATTTACCAACGACTCCCAGATCGTTGCCACGTTGTTGTCCTTAAACACCCAGGTCGATCCGGAAATCCCGGCATTGATCGGTGCTTCGGCGGCGGTCGCGCTATCCGGTGTACCGTTTCAGGGACCGATTGCGGCCGCTCGCGTCGGTTATTTCGACGGCGAGTATCTGCTGAATCCGAGCCGTACCGAGCTGAAAGTTTCGGAGTTGGATTTGGTGGTGGCCGGTACTGAACGTGCGGTCTTGATGGTCGAATCTGAAGCAAAGCAGCTATCTGAAGCGGTGATGCTGGGTGCGGTCATGTTCGGCCACGAACAGATGCAGGTGGTAATTCGCGCTATTAAAGAGCTGGTAGCCGAAGCCGGTATCCGGCCATGGGATTGGCAGCCACCCGCCGGCGATCCTGCGTTAATGGGCGCGGTGGGCGCCGTCGAGACGGCACTGGGCGATGCCTATCAAATTGCCGATAAACTGGCCCGTCAACAGCGCGTGCGGGAAATTCAAAGTCAATTGAGCACACAATTGACCGCGCAGGAACCGGGGCGCTGGTCTGAAACGGCCATCAGCAACGCCTTTTCGACCTTGGAGAAGAAAGTGGTACGCGGTCGCGTATTGGCCGGACAGCCCCGTATCGATGGTCGCGATACCCGCACCGTGCGTCCGATCACGGTTCGGGTTGGCGTGCTGCCGCGCACTCACGGTTCGGCCTTGTTCACCCGCGGTGAAACCCAGGCGTTGGTGGTTACCACGCTCGGTACCGACAAAGATTCCCAAATCATTGATGCCATCGAAGGTGAGTATCGTCAGCCGTTCCTGTTTCACTACAACTTTCCGCCGTATTCGGTTGGAGAAACCGGCCAGATTGGTAGCCCCAAGCGCCGCGAGGTCGGTCACGGTCGGCTAGCCAAGCGCGGGGTACAGGCGATGATTCCCACGCCGGAACAATTCCCCTACACGGTGCGGGTGGTGTCGGAAATTACTGAATCCAATGGCTCCAGCTCAATGGCTTCGGTTTGCGGCGCCAGCCTGTCGTTGATGGACGCCGGCGTACCGATCAAAGCGCCGGTGGCTGGCATCGCCATGGGTCTGATCAAAGATGTGGATCGGTTTGCAGTGCTGACCGATATCATCGGTGACGAGGATCATTTGGGTGATATGGATTTCAAGGTGGCAGGGACCGCCGATGGCGTTACCGCCTTGCAAATGGATATCAAAATCGATGGTATTACCCGTGAGATCATGGAGCAGGCGCTGGCGCAAGCCCGTGATGGGCGCTTGCACATTCTGGGCAAGATGGCTGAAGTCATTACCCAACCGCGCGCAGAATTGTCCGAACACGCGCCGCGCTATACCACTTTACGGATCAATCCTGAGAAGATCCGCGATGTGATCGGTAAGGGTGGCGTCACGATCCGCGCGATTACCGAAGAAACCGGCACCACCATCGACATCAATGACGATGGCGTCATCAAAATTGCTGCGGTTGATAAAGCCGCTGGCGACGAAGCGCGCCGCCGCATTGAGCAGATTACCGCCGATGTGGAAGTCGGTCAGATCTACGAGGGTAAGGTGGTGCGTATCATGGATTTCGGCGCATTCGTAGCGATTTTGCCCGGCCGCGACGGTATGGTGCATATCTCGCAGATTTGTGAGGAACGGGTGCAAAACGTCAGCGACAAACTCGCAGTGGGTGATGTGGTCAAGGTCAAGGTATTGGAAATCGACAAACAAGGTCGAGTCCGCTTAAGTATGCGGGGCTTGAACTGAAACACAGGTCATACCGAGTTTGCCTCGGTATGGCTGTTCGAGTATATTGACCCGCCTTTTTTCGTTGAGACGTTATGTAATGCTTTGGAGAGGTGGCCGAGCGGTCGAAGGCGCAGCACTGGAAATGCTGTTTAGGGGTAACTCTAACGAGGGTTCGAATCCCTCTCTCTCCGCCAAATAGCCTTCCGTAGTCGTCCACTACGGAATCTGAAGCCCGCCAAGTGCGGGTTTTTTCACGCCTTTGTTTCCGTCGTCGTCCATAGCGTTCCAAGGCCATCCGGGGTAACATTGGGGTAACTTTGTGGGGTAACTGACACGATGAAATCAGCTGCTGCGAGCCTCTTCCTGATCGCGCTTGAGGTTCTTTTCTTTCAGGTCGTACAGTTGCTGCTCTTTGGCCAGATGTGCTTCGTAGAGGGCGATCAGTTCGCGGTTGTTTTCAGCGCGGGCTTTGGCAAGATTGGCTTCGACCTCAGCCAGGGCTTGGCGCTTGGCTAGTTCGAGTTCCAGTTGATCGGCGGTGTCGGTATCGCCCTGCTCACGCGCTAGTTCGGCATTGAGTTCGGAGAGCCGATCCCGTGCCGCGTTGGCTTCGTCTTGGGGTTCCTGGAGTTTTTGCTTGGCCTCATCCAGCGCGCTTTGCAGCCCCGATAAGTCCTCCTCATCCAGCATGGCCAGTTCACCGCCCGCCGCGCGGGTGGCTTGTGCAATCAGCGCCATGTTCTGGCTGCCTTGGAGCGAAAGAGATCATCGACGGAGCAGTGGGTTTGCCTGCGGACAGCTTTGGCCTGTGCCCACTGGTGTTCGATGGGGTTGAGATCAGGGGAATAGGGTGGGAGGTATTCGAGGGTGTGGCCAGCCT